>OGQS01000466.1_pt1 | contig 30122 bp, 28 predicted proteins | sample 1553331 | NCBI WGS metagenome assembly OGQS01 (sample SAMEA2580012, study PRJEB22360) | human gut metagenome | biome: human gut; feature: human-associated habitat; material: faeces | place: Denmark | collected 2008/2010
CTAACCTAATCTCTTGCTAAAGAGATATTTACTACGCTTCCATTATGGGCGCACCTTCGGTGAAAAATGGATTAAAAGCTATCGGATGTTTTTCACTATACGTATAATATATGCCATCCTCACCGTTTGTGCGCTGGTGAATCAGGTCACATAATCCCTTGTAACTGTTACCGATGTCGATCAATATAATGTGGGTATTCTGTTCCCAATACTGTCTCACAAGATGGTTCATAAAAAATGACTTGCCCGAACCGGAAGGCCCGATGACCAGCTTGTTACGGTTGGTTGTAATACCACGACGCATCGGTTCGTCCGAAATATCCAGATGCAGGGGCTTCCCGTTTGTCCGGTCTGCCATCTTGATACCGAATGGCGACAGGGAATCCGCATAGTTCGTCTCTTCCGTAAAGAAGCAGACTCCCTGTTCGACGAAAGTGAAAAAGGACTCCTCGGAAGGGAAATCGCCCTCGCCTCCCGGAATACCTGCCCAATACAAGGCAGGTGCGTCAATGGTATTATAACGGGGCTTGCATCCCATCAGGGCCAGAGCAGAACCGGTATCGTTCTTTATCACCTTGAGCTTCTCCCGGCTGTCCGACCATGCCATGACATTGCAATGGCAACGGATGGCGGTCAGCCCGAAGGAATGCGCCTCGTCCAGGTAGGCATCAATCCACTGCTTGTTAAGTTGGTTGGCTCGGCTGTATTTGGAAAGCGAGTGCATGTTGCGTGCCGTCTTCTCAAAGCGTTGCAGGATTTCTGCCGAATCATCGATGAACAGGAACTGGTTGTAAATATGGTTACAGGAGAGCATTAGCCCCACCGGAGCGGCAAAACTTAGACGGCAGTCGCTGCGGTCGGTGGAGTATTTCTCATACCGGGTATCCGTCTGGACGGAACCGGGAAGATCATCCACATCGGAAAGCGTATGTACGCAGAGGATATCATCCCCGATGCGCATCTCCGACGCGCTCATCTGTATATCCTTCAGTGTGGTCGTGTCCTGCTGCGAAAGAGAAAAATACTTTTCAATCAATCCGGCCTGCTGCGGTGTGCCGACTATCTCATCGGTGGTCAACCGCTCCAGACGGATAAAGGCCGAGTCATTCAGGATGCGCTCGAACTGGTCGACACTCTCCAAAAACAGGCTGACCGTTTCTTTGTCCCGGACTTCCTTCGGAATTATATTCCCCCGGCAGAGGATGGAGAAATTGCTCTGGCTGCGGCTGCGTTCCTTAGTCGTCTTGGTGATAAACAGGTAAGAGAAATGATTTAGGAAAGGCCGTTCATTAAAATGAAGTTCGAAAGAACGGTCCAAAAAACTCATCCCGTCTTTCTGCGTGTCGGCCTTGTAATTTTCTTTCAGAAACCAGTCCTGGCGGTGTACTATCGTATAATTCGGCAGTACCTTGACTGCCTTTGTTCATGTGCCGTGCATGGATGCATAATCTGCGGAAGTGACCGTGAACAGCTCCGGAAGAAAGACCTTGAAGCCGATGGTCACGTCCGCGTCTTTGGAGAGAATGCACCCTTCCTCCACGGACAGGATTGGAAACTTACTTTCCAGCGTTGCGGCTTTTAATATATTTCTCATGAATGCGTTTTTTAAATAAGGAAGATATACGTTTGCGATTGATGATATAGGACGGGTGGTACTTGACTGCGGCCAGCTTCATCAAGCCGTTGGGACCATACTTCTTGTTCAGGTGGAACACCCCGAAGATCAGAGAGAAAGCGGAGAGGACACCGAAACCGATACAGAACCACCGGTCAATACCTATCATATAGAAGATGACGAACAGCAGGAAAATGGCCAGCAAGCCCCCGACAAAAAAGTACAGGTATTGTGCCTGCAAGCCGTTGAATTCCACGTTGCGTCCGATTCCCTTGTTGATATTGTATTCCATAGCCTGCTATATTACAGGAAGAAGGAACGAAGGACTGTCGCCGCGACGATGAGGAAGACGCAGGCTCCAAACCAGCTCCCGGCGGTTTTACCGGTGTCGGGGTCGCCGCTGCTGTCGAGTAGGTCAGCTCCCCTTGCGGGAGCTTTCCCCTCTAAGAACCGTACGTGCGAGTTTCCCCGCATACGGCTCAAGCAACATGACCGTTATCGGTTTTGATGCCGATAAAGCCATCTCATTTACAACTTTCATGCTCATAAATCTACTTTTTAATTATACGTTTGCAACTGGTATGTACAAGTGTCCTCACTTTTCGTACATCGACAATTTGCTCGGTGATGCTCCAAGGTCGTTCACGGTCTATACGTTCTCCACAAATCGGGCATACTTTATTCTGTCGTTTCCAAATGTTTATTAGTGATTGCCTGCCTTTCAGCGTTTGCTTCATATGGTAGGTCTCACGCCATTCGTAATAAGACTTGTCCGCTGGGTCATAAGGATTTGCATAGTGCCGAACCTTGACGAACTTTTCATGGTGGATTGCAGAAAGGTATGTTAATTCCAGATAATCAATTTTATCCTTCTTTTCCATATCGGTTGTGAATCTCCATGAGCGTCCGTTGATGGTCGGAAAATACTTATTCCTTACCCAACCTTTACCCTTTTGTGCATGCCTGCGTCGTGCCCATTGCCATGTCTTTTTGAAGATTTCCCAGTCCATACGTTGGAATATTTCTCCGGAAGCTCCGTACTTATAATAATTGCCCCATCCTTTTATGATTGGATTCAACATCATAATGAGCGACTTCTGTTTTACACACTTATTGGATTCAATTACTTTTCGGATTTTATCGCAAAGTCTCTTTTGCGCATCTTTTGACGGTCTTGTTAACAACGTATTATTACGGAACTTTCGGATATTGAAGCCGAGGAAGTCAAAACCTTCACCTATGTGTGTAATTTTTGTCTTTTCTTCCGACAGCGTCAGACCACGTTCTGCAAGAAATTTGCGTACAAGCGGAAGAATGACCTCTTCAATTGTCTCTCTGTCCTTTGCCGTTATAATGAAGTCGTCCGCATATCGCACAAGGTGTATTTTCGAGTATATCGTTTTATAGTTTTCCTTGTGTTTCTTTGTGCACTGCTCCACTAAAGTTTGTAATCCGTCAAGTGCCATGTTCGCAAGTGTGGGAGAAATTATGCCGCCTTGTGGAGTTCCCTCCTCTGTGGGGAAAAGTTCATCGTTGAATACGTAGCCGCATTTGAGCCATTTCCGAAGCATCTCCTTATCCATAGGAATATTGTTAATGAGTCAGTCGTGGCTGATGTGGTCAAAGCATCCTTTAATGTCTCCTTCAAGAACCCATTCGGGAGCTACCGAGCGAGAAAGGACAATGTGACATTGCTCAATGGCATCATGGGTACACCGATGTTTACGGAAACCGTAAGAATGACTGTCGCCAGTAGTTTCCGCTATCGGGTCAAGTGCCATCAGATAAAGAGCCTGCATAGCACGGTCTTTCATCGTAGGTATGTCCAAGGGACGTAATTTTCCGTTCTTCTTTTCGATATTTACTCGCCTTAGCGGTTGTGGACAGTAGCCACGTCTTTTAAGACTGAGTATGGCTTTGGCTTTCGCCAGCGGTGATGACCATATTTCCTTGTCAACACCAGAAGTAGATTTACCTTTGTTAGTCGTAACCCGTTTTACTGCCAATGCTTTGGCATAAAACGAGTGGGTCAGCATCCATTGCAAGGCTTTCACCTTATTATATCTGCTTTCCCTCTGAGCCTTTACAATACGTGCTTGCAGCTTTTGGACGAAACATTCGCACTTGTTCCAGTCAATTTTTGACCAGAGTTCGTGAATGTCTATGTCTTCGGGCGCACACGCCAATTTCTTTGCGTTCATTTGCTTTCCTTTCTTTAAAAGTTCTGTAAACTATCTTGTAAAGAGTTACCATAGGCGGAAGTCTGCTCGTTTTCACGCCGAGTAATATTACTGGTGTCAATCCATGACATTGGTTCAACTCGTATCCTTTCCATTACAAAAAGGCTTTCGCTTTTTCCGCTATCCTATACCCGCATCCCATGTAGGCTTACCTTACGGCTTGCTTACCCATTCCAAGAATGGGAGAAATACGGGCTTACCGTGTTTTACATCAGTGACAAATAAGCGGGTTAGGTCCTGTCTATTCCACCGGCAGTGCTAATATCCGTGTATCCCCAAAATTCAAGAGGACAACCGACTGCCAACCTTTTGGTCTCAAGCCTTTCAACATCTTTGGCTTGTTGTACTTTACGATGTTTATCGGACAGTTCACTCTCGTTGACCATACCGCTAAGCCAAGCTCCTCGTGCTGAATGATGTTATCAGCCGTTGACATCCCCTCACGGTTCAGTCTCCTCCTTTCGGAAAGGCTACCTTGTCGGGACAGCTTCATACAAAAGAATTACTCCTGATGCATGTGTCCGTAGGCTACTCCAGACGGAACTGGAGGTGTAATCTAAATGTTACACAATCACTGATGCAACTTCACGTCGCACGAACTTCGAATATACCTTAATGGCACCTATCAGCCCCACAATAGCCCCTGCCGCATATATCAACTTGGTGGCGGGGTCAAAATAACCGGTAAGCATGGATGTGGCCTTTGTTATACCGGCACTTCCGTCCCCTTCGGCATAGGCACTCAGGGTGGAAACAGCTATTCATGCGATAAGAGCAACCGTCTTTTTAAAATGTCTTTTCATATACAATCTAATTTTTTAATGTGAATAAAAACCTTGTTTCAAACAAACCGCAGGAAGTTTCCTGCCTGCGGATTTGTCCTTGCAACCACGATGTCTTTTTAGGATCAACCTGAGTCATAGTAACCAATCATAGATACCTCCGTTTTTAAGGGGTTAATCACTCTTTTAATGTTCGCTCCGGTAAAGGGTAAGGATCAACCGGAATCATAGAAGCCTCTCATATATCTATATCTTCCTTTTAACAGGTTATACACTACGTTTCAAGAACCCGTCCTGCCCGGATCAACCGGAGTCAAAGAAATCTATCATGCTTTTTCGTCTTTTTAGGTTATACATTCTGTTTTAAAACTCGCTGCACCCGGATCAACCGGAATCATAATACTGTCTCATATTCCTTACTTGTTCTATTTTATTGGGGCACATGCTCCGTAATATCAAATTCCCGGAGAATGTCGTCCCTATTCTTTCCAGTCAATAAATGGGGTTCACCCCGGTCTACATACAAACGCATATAGCGTTTCAGTTTATCGCTGCTTCCCAAGACGCTCGCCTGCAGTACCCTTTCCATGTTCGTGCCTTCCAGCTTTTGGAAAGTCTGCCGGGCCTGTTCCTGTTCCGCTTCCGTAAGTTCGTCCGATGCCATTGCTTTCTCAATCATATCCATATTGTCAAAGGTGACACCGGTTGCCCGGTGGGGATTGCTCCGCTGTACGTATCCCGTAATCTCGTAGCGTTCGGGAATCTCCTCTTTTTCTTCACCGGAAGAAGGAGAGGGCTCCTGCATATAATCAATTTCAGGATAATTCAGTTTTTGAAAAAGAGCCGGAACTTCCGGGAATTTCGTATTCTTATCAAGGGGTTCGTGTACTCGGAGAACCGGCTCTGTTTTCTTTTCGGGAGTAAAGGTATCACTCTTTTCTATGCCTGATTCAGGCTGTCCGCTATTGTCATCTATTGTCAGTGAATGTCGCATTTGGTATCGGCTTTTGCCTATTATTCCCGCCTGAGACGGAGCAATTGCCGGATGGATGGCGGCAGGTGCAGTCCGACGTTCCTTCTTGTCCTTTCTGCCTCTCCATGTGAAAATGCTGCCTGTATGCACATACTTTTCAATGCTCAGGTAAGAGGCATAGATGAACAGGATAATAAAAAGGTATTCCATGTCCTTATGATTTTAGTGATTGGTAATACTTCTCCAGCACAGCGTTTATCAATCCGCCGTTCTCTTCGAAATGATGTGCCAGCACCTGGTTTACAAAACCGGCTACGGTCACCTCGCCACGTCCCACCGCCCATACCAAGGAAGAGATGCGGCGATGCAGGTCGGCATCGATATGCAATGATTTACGGGATTTGGTCCTGACCGTATTCAGGAAGGATGCCCTGTAAGCGTCGATTTCCCCGGTGGTAAAGACCGGAGCTTCGCTACTCCCGGCAATCTCCTCTGCCGTATCCTCCGGCTTAGGGGATACACTCGTTGCAGGGGAGTCCGGTCGTATCGTCCCTTTCCTGGCGACAATATCCAATATGGCCTTCTCATCAATGCTCCGAGGGTCAAATTTCTTTTTTCCGCTGTCCATAATTCCTTTTATTATAAGGTATGGGAGGCATCCAGATGTGTTACGGCACATAACTCCTCTATCAGTTCACAGAGACCCGAACCTTTTATCTGGCGGTTGTCGGGAGGGAACAGTGTGGAACGGAAGATACTGTTCTTCAGGGAGCTCAACTCCTTGTTATAGCGTTTGGTATCCGGTATCCGTGACTCCAGCAGGTGTAACTCCGCTTTTTGTATGACACGGTTCCAGGACTCGTAGCTTTCTGTCCGTTCACGCTTGTCGACCATGTTCCAGAAAAGATAGATGCCTTTCAGGTTACAGTTGTGCCTGGCAATCAGTTCTTCCTCCACCACCTCGGCAAACTGGAGGGAACTCTGCATGACGACATTATCGGCCTTTAGGGGGATGAAAATGTAATCTATTGCGGAAATGGTATGGACAACCCCTTCGCTGCGGAGGGTTCCCGGAAGGTCGAACAGTACGACATCAAAGACGGCATCCTGCTCTTCGATGTAGCGGTACAGGTCTTCTATCGCTTTCTCCGGATTGCTTTTGATTACCGGATAGGAACGTTTCCGGATTTGTTCATGCTGCCGGTAGAGGACCACTTTGAGAAAATCACTTTCCTGCACGCTTTCTATGTCCCGGTCACGCATCCGGGAGATGCTGTGCTGGGGGGAGTCGCAATCCACGACACCCACCTTCAAACCTTTCTGGTAGTGAAGGATACTGGCCACCAGAACTGTGAAGGCAGACTTTCCGACTCCTCCTTTCTGGCTGGCAAAGGCAATTAATAACGGTTCTTTTTTCATACGCTTTCTTTATATAATCAGATAAAAATATAATGCTGTAAAACTGTAATGCTTATAATTGTATATCGTTCTACACTGCAAAAGAAAGGAATGCCGGGAAAAGATGAAATACCCTGTCACGGATAGTCATGGATAGTCAGGAATTGACAGGAGGAAACGCCGTCAGGCAGACAGGAAAGGTTGCAATGAAAAAAGAAAAATCCCTGCCTCATCTTTGAAGCAGGGACTAATAATAAAGGAGCGATACCGGTTACCGGACGTAACCGGCGGCTTGCAAGTCCGTCAGGAAATGTTCAGGGGTATCGGTGGCAACTGACACGCCATGCAGCTCCCCGTAACGCCGGGCAAAGTTCTCCATATACTCCTGATCCGTGCAATCATAGTCGAACCGGCTCCCCTCACGGAGCAGCCGGACGAACTCTTCCGGGCTGGCGGCGGTTATCTGACCGCCATCCAGCAAATGATAAGTCTGTATCATACCGCTAACTTTTTAGTTCTAAGTTTAAAAAATAATTTCTGTTTCCCGTCCAGGAAGGGTAACTCCTCCAATGTCATCCGGCTGGGAAGGCTGGATCTTTTCGCAAAGGTAATTAATCCGTTCAAGAACCGGATCCAATTCTCCATCTTTGTGAAATTGGTCGTACCGGAATGCTGGCGGAACTCAACGGTCCGGTGTCTGGAATAAGCCTCAAAATTGACCTTGTGGTACCGGTCATTATTAAGGACCTCCCGCAAGTCGTCTATCGTTCTTACCGATTTGATTCTCTCATCGGAAATACCGGAGAGGCTTTTGCAGTAGCTGTTATTCCGGCGTGCTCTTGGCATAAAGGCATCAATCAGGTGTTCGAGATGCTTGTAGGTCAAAGCCAGATTCTTCCAGGTGTCCAGATTGAAATCAGCCGCATCCATATGGACATGGAATCCGCAGCTGTCATTCACTTTTGCGTCACAGATGTCAAGCACCCAGCACACTTTTTCCACCTCCTTCAGACCATCCTCACCCACCAGTATCGGGCTGACCAGCTCGAAAGTATTATTCCCCTGCAGGCTGCTGTCCGTCACCAGCTTCCAATGTTCCCTGGTCGTGTGGTTATAACCTTCAACGGCAACACGGATACCGGCCTCCCTCAATTCACGTGCCAGTCTTTCCATATTACAGTTATAGGCTTCAATCTCAATGCCGAACTTGTGGGTGAAGGTGTAATCCATCAGGACAGATGCAGCCCTGTTCTGCAAGGCTCCACCTTCTCTTTCAAGCATTTTCTTCTCGACATTATATACGAAACCATAGTTTCCGCGTGTCACCAAATCGGCAATTTCCCTGCGTGTCAAGCCCAGACGGAGCAGCTGCTCAATCTTGCTCGTCTTGGTGGTACTCTGTTCTAAGATATTTCTAACTTGTTCGTTCATAGCTTTTTATCCTTTATTATTATACCACTAAGGTAGCATAATAAACCCACATGTCATAGTATTAGAAGCCTTATTGTCAGACTGTTAGCTTAGTTTAGCTAAGGCTAAATACCCTTATTTTATGTATCCGATTATAACATTGCAGCAATCTACAAGGACAGCAATACAGCAATCTACAGTTCAGGGAACCTGTCTTTTTTTCTCATCGTTTCCCCGGTTAGGGAGATTAGATAATTATGCTTATTTTTGTGCATTGAAAACTTAACCCGTAACGAATAGATTATGATGAAATACCTGATTGTGTCCGACATACATGGCTCGTTACCGGCACTGGAACAAGTGCTGGCATTTTACAGGGAGCAGCAATGCGGAATGCTTTGTATTTTGGGAGATATCCTGAATTATGGTCCCCGGAACGGGATACCTCAAGGACTTGACCCGAAAGGGATCGCAGAACGTCTCAATGCGATGGCCGGTGAGATTGTCGCCATCCGTGGAAACTGTGATTCGGAGGTGGACCAGATGCTGCTGGACTTTCCCATCCTGTCCGATTACACCCTGTTGGTGGATAATGGAAAACGTTTCTTTCTCACCCACGGACATATCTACAATGAGGACAGACTGCCGAAGGGAAGGTTCGATTGTCTTTTTTATGGTCACACCCACCGGTGGAAACTTGAACGGACTGAGCATACAGCGGTCTGCAATACCGGCTCCATCACTTTCCCGAAGGACGGGAACATGCCAACATTCGCTATTTACTGTGACGGTACGGTATCCGTTCACCGGCTGGACGGCAGCAGGCTCAAGGAACTTTCTCTCTGATGGGGAATGTATAATAACAGCCTATTATAATTGTAGCCTTTTATAATTGCTTATCCATTATACAAATATAGCAATATCCAAAACGCCAATTATTCAGTTGTCACTGTGTAACATTCCAAGAGACTACAGATATAATAGTATTCGGATTATCCGATTATCAAAATATTCAGTTCTCTGAATATTCAATTATCACGAAAAAGAAGCCATCTGATGTGTCGGATAATCGTAGAATGCTCTACTATTACAGGAAGCTACAGCCTATTCCGCCTCCGGAATATTGGTAAAAAACGCCAACTTTCCTGAAGAAGCAGACCGAAATCGGGAGAGGTTGCCATCGGGAGGGAGGCACCAGTCGGGGCAATCTACAGTTCTACTTAAAAACGTTGTCCCCGTAGAGGGGACAGCAAGTTGTGTTTTCGTTTAACGAAAACCGGACGGTTTAACGGCATATTCCGCCGCCAAACCGTTCCTCAGAATATAGCTCCAGAGTCGCAAATTCAGCCAGAAAGAAACTGCATGTTGCAAGAGTTATTTATTGATATCTTCCTTTAAAGACTTGATTCTTTTATTATTAATCATTCTTCCCGGCTTGATTGAACTAAAAATAAAAAATAACTGTTACCCCAATTCCAATTGCAATGAATTTGGTTTTGGCATTTATCATCTTTAGTAGCTGTAATACATCCTTCTAAACTCTTCCCCTTGGTCTTGTTGGTCTGGTAACATGTTTGGATGGTCCCTACCAGAACTTATAGTTAAAGTAAAAACGGAATTGTTTTTTGTAATATCCCTTACAAAAAATAGGAAGTCCCAAATTAGATTCTGAATAATTAATTTTAAAGGCATTCTTTATGTCATCTAAAGAATTAAAAAATAGATTGCCATCTCCTTTTGTATCATCAGAAATAAGATATAATGTGATAATTGATTTTTGTAATATTTCTGTGTCTTTAGGGGAAAAACTTTGAAGACTTGACTATATCCTGTATTTTACAGGAAAGTATAAATTTGGACTGTGAACTAGAAATAAATTAGGGGATCTTTTTATTGGGGAGAACGTATGAACTGGTATATATTGGTATTGATAATTGACGTACCAGCTGTGCATCTGTCCATTTTCTATCTCGGTAGCGATATACAAGGTTGGAAGATGAATACAGAAGGGGTTGCACAAATGAGAAGAATTTAGTGGCTATACTGTTTTCGCTGTGCTGTATGCTGGCGGGAAGGATACTCCTTTTGGGAAAGTAGAAAGATAAAAGGCAGTCGGGCACTAGAGATAAAAAGTGAGAGGAGCTCCATAGAACGGAAGCTCTCCTCTTTTATTTTTTTATTTTGTACTAAGTTATAAGATTCCGGCTTGTCACAAGCAAGAATAATATAAGCAGATTCCTGTTTCACAACAGATATCTATGCCGCAAAGATACATGAAATATATATTAACACAATGATTTAACGGGTTTTGTTGGGGAAGCTGTCTGTGACGGGGGAATGGACGCTAAGGTGCTTGACATACTGGAGAACTGCTTCGAGTGGAACAGGGACAGGAAACTGATACGGAAAATAAGGAAAGAGGTGGAGGACTTCGAGCGTTGGACGGAAATGAAGGCGGCAGAAATGCTGCGTGCCAAGAGGCAGCAAAAATAAATCTCATTTATATCATATTATGCAATATACAAAGCTGATAAAATATTCAAAAAAAAATATTTTATCAGCTTTCAAATAATGAATTACTACATAACCTACATTAAGAAGTGCATTAGTATATAGAAAGTAGTGAATATACACTAGTTACGATAAGCCGAGTTTTTTTTACTAAAGATGGTGGCGAAGATTCTTGTTTCATTACTTCTCTGTCATCGAAATATGAAGTTAAAAACATAATTGTCAAAATCAACAAACGTGTATACTGTTTTATAATTAATATAATTAAGGTTAATACTGAATACGTTAAAAGTCAAAAGTGCCATGTTTATAAGAGGACCGGGAAGGTTTATAATAATCCTCACCCGGGGTCTGGGGTTGTATAAAATCTTGTCTGAATATTTCTGTAGGATTATCTGTAATTAAATCTGCATCATGGGTATATATGTTAAAATAGCACTCTGGATCTGTTTTTTGGTTATATGGTCCTTCTCCCACAAAAGAAAATTTGTAAAAACCAATTTTTTCTCCGTCTTTTCTGACTGTAAGGAACCAGACATTACCACTACTTATCGTTTTAAATCTCAATCCGTTTAATGATGAATAAGTTTCCTCTATAAACTGGCCATTCAAATATGTCTGTTTTTTACAAGTAAAAGGTGACTCAAATCTACCACCTTCAGCTGGTAGAATAAAAGGATTCTGTTCCGAATGGATTTTATACACAAATGTCAACTTTCCTTTATCTATAATTAGTGGAATTTTTTCTACTTTTATGCCATTAATAGTAGAGTAAGAAATCTGTAAATCAGCATTCAAAATTTTATCTTCTTTATTAATATTTGAGGTTATATTTAATACTACCTGATCGCCCTCCACTTTTGTTTCTATATCAGAAAAAAGAGTTTTATCAAATTCTACCGAAACATCCCTGGGAATAATCGGAACCTCTGAACTTAAAACATCATCTATTAATGTTTTTTTTATAATCGTAATCGTAATAATACGTTTCTCTCCAAGACAGCTAAACGGTTTGGATGCGTCCTTACTTGTTAATACTTGATACTCTGTTTTTCTATTGTTTTCCTCTTTTTGACAGGATAACAATGCTAAAGAAATAAACAAAAGAATAAATACCTTTCTCATATTAATGCAAATTAGTTACTATAAATAAAAGTAATATTTAATATTGTTGAAACCTCAACATCTGATACAAACTCTTTTGCGGAATCAACAAATTCATTTTTACTATTATAAGATAATTGAACAACAAGTATTTTGTTTTGAGAGCTTTATTTTGACCATTATCTTTTTTATCTTATTGGTATGATTATAAAACATATACTACAATTCTGGAAGAAGAATTGAATGTCCTTATAATGCAAAAGCTTTTTTACTAGATAAAATCAATAATATCATATTGTAAATATAAGGCTAAATCTGTATTTTACAGTTATAAAAAAAAACTTTAAATCTAACAAATAAATTTATATATGTATTATAATCAAATTCTTAAGATTAAAGTATCCGGAATTATCTAACATAAAACTAACATTTATATTTTAAAATAGAATCAGCTCACAAGCTATTTCTAGCTAAGCATTTCCGGTACCGTGAATGATGATTTCGGTCTGGTTACCGGTGCGTCAGTCTTCGTAAAAGGTACAAGCAACGGTTGTATCACCGACTGCATTAGCCAATGTATCTTCCGAAGAAACCTTGGTCATTTCATTCATTGGTTATCAAACACAAGAAGTTCCGGTAAACAATTAGCGGAAGTTTTTCATCAACTTAAGAGAGGGCTCACAACAACTGCAAGAAGTAGTGGTAATGGCAATGGGTTATGGTGATGTCCGCTGCAAACACCTAACAGGTTCTATCGTTAAAGCAGACATCAAGTTATTTGGGGATATTCCTAAAAAAATAAAATGTAAGAGGGTGCACTTCATCTTGAACAAGTATATGACATGCTCGATAAAGCATTTGATAAGTGTGATAACCTTGACGGACTCGTACTTCATTCTGATCAAGGTTAGCAATACCAACACTTCGGATATCGGAAAAGGCTTGAAGAGCATCATATAATTCAAAGTATGTCGAGAAAGGGAAACTGTCTGGACAACTCTATGATGGAGAATTTTTTCAGAATTATGAAATCTGAACTTCTATACGCTGAAAAGTTCGAGTCTCCGGAAGACTTCACAAAGGCTTTGGAAGGATATATAGATTATTATAATAATAAAAGAATTAAGTCCCGGTTAAAAGGAAAGAGTCCAGTACAATACCGAACTCTTTCTATAACTGGATAGTGTTTAACCAGTCCAAATTTTTGGGGTCACTTCATCAGTCGGACACCCTCTTTATTTTTGGAAGGAGGCTATCCCGAACTCGCGTTATAAGTTTAGTTGCCGAACCACTCTATAGCCATGGGATTTCCTATGGTGGTTATCATAGGAATAGGATTAATCTTATCTGTCTGAGGATTGAGATAATAGATGCCTTTTGTTGTCGTTGAAGCATTGGCGATTGCCAAACCGTCTTTATATTTAGACACTAACACGCCATAGCCATTGGACAAATCCAATCCTTCTATTTTCTTCATCTTCTGATTGTATAAATCAAAGACTACAGCTCGGCTCGCTATAGCGCCATGTCCCGTTTCTCCTGGTTTGTAATAACCGGGAATATCAATGTATCCGTAGGCTTTGCCATTGGCTGCATAACAAATTGAAGCGGCAAAACCAGCTACTTTCTCTTCTCCTTCGATAGAAGCTCCGGTTATCGTCCAATGGTATGTTGGATCAAAGTCTGTTTCTCCTTTCTTAATCCGAAGTATGCCGGCCTTATGACCTGCCACCATTCCGAAGTTCCCGAGACAAGAAATGTATATATCGCCTTTTTCATCCATGAATAAAGACTTGGGGTCGATCGGACGTGTGGCTTGAGAAAAACCACTGGTTTTCTCTGAAATCATCTTGACCAACTTGTCCGTCTTGGTGTCAATGACGGCTACATCTGCTTGTTTGTAATTCTCAGGGCTTGTCCAACCTCCCACCATCTGGCTTAGACCAGCAAACACATATCCGTCACGCTCAATCATGATTCCGATGTCCGGATTATTATCTTGAATACCCAAAGAGGTCAGGTTGATCTCTCCTGTCTTCTGCATCGTTTCGGGATTAAATATGTAAATCAGTCCTAGTCCGGCAAGCGATAGATAGGCTTTTGTGGAAGATAGTTTGACAAGATTGTTGGCACTGTTATTGGCAGGCAATTGCAAGCTTCCCTCTCTTTGTAAAATTCCATTCGTGCGACGGTATTTAATCAGTTCGTTTTTGTCCATTGTCAAATGATAGCTTGGGAAGACATAGACTTCCTGACCTATTATCATAGGATAAGAACTGCCAAAGGGAACATTTATACCATTGTTGTTATTGGTAGCCATCGTCTTGCCTAATACAGGCTCATCAATGAGTTGCATATAAACCGTTCCATCCATACCTGTTGCATTGGGTAGGGCTGTTGTTAGGAGAATCTTTCCCGAACCTCCTGCAATAGGATTGTCCGGATCATTCTTGTCACATGAGTTAAGGCACAATGCAGCGAATATCGCTGCTACAAAAAATACATTCTTTTTCATTTCTTTTTTTGTTTAATGATTGTTAATTTGTTACTTAAATACGTATCTGAATCTGATAGTGAAGCTACGTCCGGGTAAAGGACGGTTAAACTCGCTGATCATTTTTGTATCGGTCAGGTTGTTTATTTTTCCCATAATGAAGTAGCGCCCATTGCCAAAGCTTTGCTCAAAGCCTATATTGCACGAGAGGGCTCGAGGTATGCGATGCTGCTGGAATTGGCTTTGTTCGAAGTCGTACAGATATTCTTCCACAAATGAAGCATCGGTGAATATGCGCGTATTCATCCCGCTGCCTCCGAACAGATTTTCTTTGTGAAACTCCAATCCTGCGTTTGCCATCAGATAGGGTATATTGGGCATACGGCTACCTTTGGTAGGGTTGGCAACAGTTGTATTTTGTTCATACTTACGCACATCTCGCAGATCTTGGTAAGTGGCGTTCACATAGCCATAGAGCCACCGTGTCATGTCGGCTTTCACCTCTGCTTCCATACCAAGAGTCCGCATCTCGCCGAAGTTCTGATACTGCGACTGCAAGAATCCGCCCGTAAAGCGAATCATGTCTTTGAGATGCATATAGTATCCGTTCAGTTCAATCTGTAAGTTAGAGGAGGCTTTTCCAGTTAAATCGAATAACATTCCTATGTTGACACTTATATTGCGTTCGGGAGTGAGATTGCCGGCAGGAGCTATCACGTATCCATCACCCAACAGTTCCTCTTCCGATGGAAGCCTTACATCATATCCGAACGAAGCTTTTGCCATCAGACTGGGTGTGATGCGGTAGCGAAGTGCATTGCTGATGCCGAAATCATTCTTGTGTGTGTCTATATCCTCTGCTGTCTTTACCAGGACACTTGCCATCCGCGTTTTCATCGAGTAGTAGTAATACTTGACGTTGAAAGAGTTAAGGAACTTATCGTTCGAGGTGCGATAGTCGTAATTCAAGCCTGCCACCCAACTGAACATATTGCTTGGAAAGTCGGTACGATAACCTATGACCTTGTCCTTCATCCCATCACGAGGGTTGGCATGAGCGTATTTCAGCAAAGAGTTGAAGTTTACCGAATGGTTCTCATTGACAAGATAGTTGAGATTCAATTTGTGCTGCAATTGATGCTTTTCATTCGTCAATAATGAAGCCCATTTGCCGATTTCGCCGCCGAATTCGGAAACTGCCGGATAATGCGTTCCATCCCAATGTGTGCGGTGCGAGGCGGTATCGGCAAAATGATAGTCGGTATAGATATACCCCAGCTGCCAGTCCAAGTCCAGGCCGTCTAAGAGGAAGTTTTCTTTCTCCATCTTATTGGCGAAAATAAAGGCGTTGGAATGGCTGTGTGCATGCCGGATGTTCGATTCTATCCCCTGTATATCTTTGTAAGTATGTATGAAAACGGGTTCAAACTCCACCAAGTCAAACCACCACTTCCGTGCCTTAAAGCTACCGCCGATGACTGTTTTTTTAAACTTGTCGTGATCGCGGGTTATAGTAAGCCCCTCTTGAAAAGGAGACTTCATCTTGTAGTCGTTGTCGGCATAGGTATAAAAACCTCCCAGCCCGAACTCGATTCCTTTTGGGGCAATGTTCATCTTGCTCACAACGGATGCATTGTGCGTATTGAAACTGCCGTAAGAATAGTTCACGTCCAAATATTTAGGCGGATACTCTTTGATGACAATATTGACCGCACCACCTACGGCAGAACCTCCGAACTTGGCAGGGACAACTCCTTTGTATATCTCGATGCGGTCGATCATTTCGACCGGAATATCATTGATGTCGATAAAATCGGAATTGTCGTTCATCGGATTCCCGTCAATGAAAAGCCCGATGCGTTTGCCTTCCAGTCCGCGCACCGATATGCGAGAGGTACTGCCCGTTCCACCCGTGGCACGCACGGTGATTCCGGCAGTTTTTGCCAGAATGTCTTGTACATTGTTAACCGTTCCTTGTATCTGGTTCATGCTGATAACGGATATGGGCATGGCCTGCTCCCGTAACTTACGGGCTTCGCTCTTACCCATCACTACCACCTCGTCCAACGATTTTGCTTCGGCTTTCAGGCGGATGATGATTTTTTTCCCTCTCTCTTTACCCACCGTGAGCTTGCGGGTTTGCGTGTGGTAGCCTATAAACCTTACAGTAAGCGTATAAGTGGCTGCGGGAACATCGGAAAGTAAGAACTCGCCATGCCCGTCTGTCACAATGCCCTTTTTCAGCTCTTCGATGAAGATGGTTGCGCCGGGCAGTGGTTCTTCGCCTGCATTGTCGATGACCACGCCTGCAATCCGTCCTCCACCTGTTTGGGCGGACACGCTGATACCTGTGAGCATCAGCGTGAAAAAGAAAAATAATACTTGCTGCTTCATTGTTTCTTGTTATGAATATTAAAGAGCAGAATCGGGTGCTTCGGGCAAATCTCCGGGATTCGGACTCGGTTTAGCCGATCCGGCCTCGCTTTCACGTATCACCACATGCTGTACGTTTTTTGCCTGATTGCGCATTTCGAGTTTGGGAAAAAACTGAATGCGTGGTGTTTTGAGAGTTTCGGCGGTAACGGCTTTTTCCGTTTCCACGCGTTTCCCGTTGGATACAACCTTAAATGACCCGAGGTTGGCCAGGTCAACGGTTCTGCCGCTGAGCATCTCTTCACGTACGATTTTCGCCAAGGCGGTGATGGCTGACCGCACGTCGGCACGGCTCAGGGCTGTGGCATTGACAATCCGATCCTCTAGCTGCTTGGTGGTAATCTTGTCTTGTGCAATGGGAGAGGCGTAATACATGGTTTTGCCCTTGTGTTTACCGATGCGCATCTCTTCTTTTTTTACGTTGTATAGTAACATGACTTTTGATGTTTTTGATGGTTATACTTTGAATAATTTTGCTGTTCTACTTAAACAGCTTCAGTAAACGGCTTTGATCGCTCCATTGGAACGTCTTTCACCGTTTAACTTAAACGATTCCGATTGCTTAAGTCCGCATTCTCTTTAACTGCTGTCGTATGTCTTCTTCATAATCTTTTCAAATTTTGTTTATGGTTATTAAAATGGTGTGGATCTCAAAAGCAGTATTTAGCCTTTGCCCATACTTCCGAATTGTGCTTATACGGGCCGAACATACCCTCGCTTCCTCCGAACCAGTCGTAGCCTGCCAAGAGGTGGATGTGGTCGTTCAGGGCATAGTCAGCCGTGAAACGGCTGAACCAGCCCTTGTGGTTGAGGTCGAAATAGGTGAAGTCGGAAAGCTGTAAGTTGCTGTCCAGTAACTTCTTCGACACGCAGAGCGTAAGGAGCGAATTATGGCGGGGCTGTGCGACGTAGCTTTCGTACTTGAAAATACTCTCGGAAGAGAACTGAGCCATCACTGTCCATTCATGAGGGGCATACCAGTCGGCCCCCACCAACCAATTGATGGTGTTGAATCCTTTTTGAGGGGTGGAGGCGGCTTGCTGTATGTAGCTGAAATGCTTCCCGAGGTTGAAGGCCGCTTCGCCGCGCAGCACGAACTGTCCCAAGGGCTTTGAGACATCGCCTCCGACGAATCCCATGCGGTAGTATCGGGGCGAAACCGTAAGTTGGGAGCCCGATGGTTTGTACTCGATGACGGGCATCTTGTTCCACGTATGCAGCGCGGCAAGCGAGAAGTCTACCCCCGGCAGGGCGAAAGAGAGCCTGCCCCCGTATTCTACGTTGGAGAGGCGTAGCTCGGGGCGGCTTCCCTCCGCGTCCCAGACAAGGGACCGGGGTGTTTCTTTAGGCAACACGCTCCACGGATTGGCGGCATCGGTGGGCAGCTTGTATCCTTCGAAAGTGGGAACGGCAAGCAGTTCGAGCTTTATCTTGTCGTTGAAGACGAAGAACCGCAGGGCATTGACGGGCATGCGGATGTCGTCGTAGTCTTGCGCCAAGAACTCGGTCATATCCATGGGTGAGACGAGGTCGGTGATACGTACGCCGTCGGCCGCACCCCAGATGACAAGTTGTCGCCCGAGACGAAAGCCCCAGTGCTCCTGCCGATGGTCAAGGTATGCTTCCCGCAGTTCAAAGCCGGTGCGCTCTTTCAGCAAGGCGTTGTAGGTAGCGTTGAACGAGACGAAGAGCGAAGAGCCTGCGAAGTTTTTGCCGACCTCGCCCCTGAGTCGGGTACGGGAAGACATCCAATCGTTCGGCTTTTCGGAGCGGAAGGCGTGGTAGGTGTCGACAAGGCCTTTGAGCTGCCACGACGATTCGCCCGCTCCTTGTCCCCAAACTCCATGCACGGGGCAAAACAGAAAGACCGAGAGGCAAAGCCCCGCGGAAAGACGATTGAACGCTTTCATCAGAACCTGCCTTTCTCTAACGTGGTCACGTTAAACTTGCTCTCCTCCATGGGAATGTTGTACGTCGGATTCTTGATTTCGAGAACCGTCTGATGCTCGGTTTGCACGTTGGTCATGTGCATCTTCCGGGCTACCCAGAAGCCCTCTACCTTGGCAATATCCGACATCTCGAGACGACGGTGCAGCTTGCCCATCTTGTCGTAATATTCCACCCTGACAGGTATCAGACAGTCCTGACGTATCAGGGCCGTTTTCCTGGAGTAAATATCACGCTTGTCCTTAGGCAAGGATTCCAGTTTCCAGCACTTCTGTCCGTCGACGGTTTCTTCGCCCAGGAGCGTGTGCGTATCCTCGTCCACGTTGCGACTGCCCATGTCGTCGTAGGTAAAGTCGCTACCCATAAAGTAGTCTTGCTTGGCAGACGAACCGCTGATACGGCGCGTTTTCTTTATGGCGGGCAGATAGAGCCATTTGTCATCGTCCTTGTTTAGCTCATCATAATCCCACGTCAAGAAGCCCGTCCCCTTTACATCGCCGGGATATTGGAAGAACATGATGCTCTTGCGGTCTTTCTTTTCTTTGCCCACATCGATGGAGTAGGAAATGAGCTTGCGTTCGCGCACCGCTCCGCGTTTGTTGATTAACGTCATAACCATTTCAGACCGACGGGTATCGCCGTCGGGACGGTCTTTTACCTTTTGGGCAATCTCTCTGCCCGTTTGTGCGCATGTTGTGGCAGCGAACCCCACCACAAGCATGGCTACTACTGCGATTGATCTCTTCATTTGTCCTTTTTCTTTATAATTGATTCTGATTGATTCGATTTATATTCCGGTCTCCTTCTGCCGTGCTACCATGCGGGCAAATTCGCCGTTTCGGGCAAGCAGTTCGTCGGGTGCTCCTTGTTCTGCGACGGTTCCGTCTTTCAGCACCACGATATGATGAGCGTTGGCAACGGTGCGCATACGGTGTGCGATGATGACGACGGTCTTGTTCTTGATCAACTCCGATATACCGGCCTGTATCAACGTTTCGTTCTCTACGTCCAGACTTGCCGTTGCTTCGTCCAAGAGGATGACAGGAGCATCTTTGAGAAGCGCACGGGCAATGGATATGCGTTGGCGTTCGCCTCCCGATAGCGATTCTCCGTTTTCGCCTATCAAGGTGTCGTAACCGTTGGGCAGCCGGGCGATGAACTCATCGCAACGGGCAAGACGTGCTACCGCTTTCACCTCTTCCTCGGTAGCGTCTTTCTTCCCGATTTTGATGTTGTCCATGACGGAAGCGTTGAAAAGCAACACGTCCTGAAAGACTACGGCATAGTTTTTCAAGAGCATTTCGGGATCTATTTTTGAGATGTCCCGTCCGCCAAGTGTGATCTTTCCGCCATGAATATCCCAAAAGCGGGCAGCTAATTTTGCCGAAGTGCTTTTGCCTCCCCCCGAAGGTCCCACAAGTGCCGTTACTTTGCCTTGCTTGGCAGTGAAAGAGACGTTGCGCAGCACCTGCTTGCTTGTCTCGTAAGCAAAATCGACCTTGTCAAAACAGATGTCGTAACCCTCTACCGTGCAATCCTCATCGCCTTGCTGTGCGGGCATGTCGTTCATCTCACGTATGCGGTCGATACGCACATCGAGTAGTATCAGTGTCGCCATATGGTTGAACACGTCCATGATGGGGTTGTAGATGCTGGCTACAACGAGCAGGAAGACCAAGTAAGTGAACATGTCGATGCTGCCCAAACCAAGTAAATAAGCTCCCGCAATGATAACGCTTGCCAAACCAAGTTTCAGGATAGACTGTGCACTGCCCACAAGCCCCGCTCCGAGAAATTCGCCTCGCTGCAGAGTGGCTTCATATATCTCGAGCTGTTTGTCTAAACGGTCGCAATAGGCTGCCTCTCCGTTGTACGATTTAATCTCCTGCGCCGCTTCAAGCCCTTCCTGTATCTGCTCGGTCGTATCACGCCTTACGTGATAGTACTCCTTATTAGCTTTATCCATAAGCCTTTTTCCTAAGAAGATGACCGTTGTCGCTACCGGTACGACCCCAAAGAGAGCAAGGGCCAGTTGCCAGTTGTAGAAGAACATCCCGGTGGCAATCAAGATAATGCTGATGACAGAGGCGAAGAGTTGTGGAACTGTGTGAGAGAAGAGGGTTTCCAACATGTTACAATCCTCCATCATCGTAGCGGTGAGATCCGAAAGATTCTTTTCTCCGAAGAAAGCCAAAGGCAATTTACGCAGCTTCTCGGCAATGCCAATACGACGGTTGGCACTCTCGGTATAGATTTTCGTGTAGGTGCTCTTGTACTGTATCATCGCAATCACAAAGAGTACCGTCATAAAACAGAGAGCCGTCAGCACGTAGTACCAGAGCCCGTGCGTCGTGCTGTTCCCGGCTTGGATAACAGGGTGCAGGTAATCGGTGATGAACAGAAAGATGAAGATTACCGGCAGCATCAGTGCCAGGTTGAGAAAAAGAGAAGCTATAACCCCTTTTATAAAGGTCTTTGCCCCGTCTTCCGATAAGGTGAATCTGTGTTGAAAATATTTACTAATATTCATAATGTTGTCTCCTGAGGTTTATACCGTCCATGTCACGGTTCGTTGATATTCATTCCACATGCTGTTATAGATGCCGTTTCGGGCTATCAACTCGCTGTGTGTGCCTTCTTCGGCAATCTTGCCTTGTGCTATCACCAGTATCTTGTCGGCATCCTGTACGCTAGTCAGATGATGGGCGATCATCAACACTGTCTTTCCTTTTCTCAGCTCGTGCAGGGCTTTTTGTATCAGGTGTTCGTTTTCGGGGTCGGCAAAAGCTGTTGCTTCGTCCAGGACAACAATCGGCGCATCTTTCAAGATGGCCCGGGCCAAGACAATGCGTTGCTGTTCCCCTCCCGAAAGGAATGTTCCATCTACTCCTATCTTCGTGTTCAATCCGTTGGGTAGCCGGTCGATGATCTCCCGACTTTGGGAAAGGTCTATGGCACGTTGCACGGCTTCATCACTCGCTGCCGGATTACCGTATTTGATGTTCTCCAGCAAAGAGGTCTTGAAGAGTTTTGTATTCTGGAAGACGAAAGCGATGTGGTTCATCAGGTTGTCTTTGGCAATGTTTTTCACATTTATTCCGCCAATCGTCACACTACCTGCTGATACGTCCCAAAAGCGGGGAATGAGTTGGGCAATGGTGGTCTTCCCTCCTCCCGATTGCCCCACAAGGGCAAAAGTCTTCCCTTCGGGGAGGTGGAAGCTGATACCGTCTACGGCATTTTGACCGGCATTGGGATAGGCAAACGAAACGTTCTCGAATGTCACATCGCAAGCGGTGATTTTCTCCGGATTTTCGGCTATTGGGAGTGGTTCGCTACTCGTCAGGTTTTCCACCCGGCTTATGGCTTGATCTGCCAGAAACATATCTTGTTGCAGATACATCACTTTCATCACATTGGTTGCTATCACCGGAGTAATCAGCACATACAGGAACATATCGGTGATGATGGGGGCAATGTTTTCGCTTTTGTTGCCGATAAGCAATATGACTACGGGGACAAGTAGGAAAGCAAAGCTATTGATGGCCACCGTGTAGAGTGACATCGGCTTTTGCCAACCCAGCGTGTATTTGGTAACTAAATCCCGGTAGGCGATGATGCTGTCGTAAAAACGTTTGAAAGAGAATATCGTTTGCTGGAACACTTTCACCACCGAAATACCACGTACGTATTCCACCGCTTCGCTGCTCATATGCTCTTGTGCTCCGAGGTATTCATTTTGGAACGCCTTCTGAGCAGTTGTATTCATCCGTGTCATGATGAAGACAGCCGCCGTGAGGGGGATCAGGCACGCCAGACCAAGTTGCCAGTTGAAGACGAAGATCAATATTATAACCGACAGCGGGGCTATAAAACTCCCCGCCAGGTCGGGCAAGAGATGTGCGACAAACGTGTGGGTTTCAGAAGCATTTTCATCAATAATCTTACGCATCTGTCCGCTGGTATTCCGGTCGAAGAAGCCAAGCGGCATCTGCATGATTTTTCTCATAGCCGTACGTCGCATATTGGTTTCTACCCGGAACGCCGCTAAGTGCAAAAGCATCAGCCCGGCAAAGTAAATGACAAGGCCGGCAACGGCTGTGCCTACCGCCCACCATGCATAGACGTTGATAGGGATTCCTGAGGCAACGCTGCCAGTCAATAGTAGCGAGCGTACGATAAGCCAAATGAAGATGAACGGCATAAGCGAGAGCAGACCGCTTAATCCCGACAGTGTCAGGGCTATGGGCATAAGCACCTTGCGTTTGCCCATGTAAAATTGAAGTTTCTTTAATGTATTCATATTAATTGATTGTTTCATTGGTTTCTATCTCTTTCCCGAATAACCGGAACTTTTGGAATAACACGGGTGTAACGCAGAGGTCGGCCACGAGTGCCGATACGATACCCGCTACGGAGAGCAGACCCATGTGTATAAAAGAGAGGCCTTCGGAAGTCATGTAAATAGCGAAGTTCGCACATATCACGACACTGGTCAGAATGATTGGTGTCCCGATCGTACGGAACGAGCGGAGAATGGCATCCCGATAATTACCTCGACGGTCGAACTCCAAATGCCCGTGGTTGATGAAGTGAATGGTGTCGTCGACAGCCAAACCGAGGATCATCGGCATAATGGTTGCGGTCATCATATCCAACGGGTAGCCCAGCCATCCCATCAGTCCGCCGACCACCAAAGCCGGAGTGATATTGGGTATCAAACCGATAAGCCCGATGCGTACACTGCCAAAGACCAACATCATTAGGATGCCGATAATAAGGAGAGAGATGGCAAATGAAACCATCTGCCCGCGAGCCACGTACTGCATCATCACGGTAAATTGCGGAATACTACCCACTGTAGTGACAGAAGCTTCGGGGAAGAGCCTGGCGGCATTGGCTGCAATATCGTTCAACTCTCGTTCTACCTCGCCGGAGTCAAAACTGCTGATCTCCACCATCAGGCGCAAACGTCGATAGTCGTAATCGATCCAATATTCCGCTTCGCTACCGCCTGCATTCTCGTAAAGGAGCAGCAGTTGTGCCACCTCTTCCGGATTCGTCGGAATACGATAATAAGCCGCATCTCCTTCGTGCAGGGTTTGATTCAGGTCTTTTAGGATATTCAGCACTGTAGTCGTTCGCTTGGTTAGCTTATAGCCTTCGGCCTTTTGTGCCAGAGAGTCTAAGCGTACAAGCATTGCCGGCGATTTTGTCAAGCCGTCTTCGGGCAGGTCTATCATGACGTCGTAGGTGTAGATGGATCCCAGTTCGCTTTCACCTACTTCCAGCAGATTGTTTACATAGGCTATTTTACGTCCCATGGTGCGTTCTATGTCAAAGGCGGTCTCTATCTTGGTGAATTGATAAATGAGTGCTGCGGTAAGCAGCCCTGCAATCCATAGGATCAATGTGCCATGCCGGAGTACGCTTTCTCCCAAACGCCCCAGTTGATGGTCGAGCCACCGTCCGCCGGTTTCCTGCACTTTGGGATGAGGTTTGCCGTTCTTGCCAAAACTCAACAGCACGGGCATCAGTGTAATGGCAATGAAGAAAGCCAGCATCACGCACGAGGAGGTAGCGATACCAATGAACCGCATGGGCTGCATCGGAATAGCGAGAAACGACAGCAGGGCGGCAAAGGTGGTGAGTGCACTGAACAACACAGGCCAGCCCATTTCACCCACGGTCTCTTCTACGGCTCGTCGACGTTCTCCGTGTAGAAGGAATTGCCGTTTGAAATAGGAAAAGATATGTATGTTATAGGCTATCGAGACGGCAAACGCCAACAGCATAGGTATCATCATCATACCGCTGTCTATCGTCATGCCGACATATCCCAACAGTCCATACACAATCACAATTGAGCCTGCCGCCGTGATAAGTGGAACGACAACGCCCCGTAGGGAGCGTGTTATGAGTAACAAAATAAGAATGGAAACGAGTGCGGCAATGCCCATCACACGGGGCATCTCTTTGCCAATCCATTTCATCTTCATGGCGGTAACGTAGGGCAAGCCTGTGCCTTTGGGATGGAGCTTTTGGTATTTGTCTTTAGTGATGATATGCTCCAGCTCATTCCCCGTTAGCACTTCAGGAGAAACGGCATTCTTACCTTTATTCCACACTGAATCTTTAGGAAAGGTACGCAACTTGAGAATAATCCACGAGAGCGTACCATCTTTGGAGACAAGCCGCTCGGCAATATGTGGCTTCATATAGGCTTTGCGACGTATCGTTTCCAGACTTGCCGCATCAGTGGGAATAAGGTCAGGCACTATCTGCTCGATAGTCATTCCTTCTTCATTCCCTACCATAAATTCGATGTCAGTGAGCGAAGTGATTTTGTCGGCGTATGAAATGCTATCCATCATTTCGTTCGTGAGTTCGCGGATGAGCTCTAAGTTCTCTTTCATAAACGAATTGTCGCATTGGGTCAGTACGGCGGCAAAATTGTCATTGCCGAATATATCCTTGAATTCTTTGGTCTTGACAAGCATCGGGTCGTCTTCGAGGAAGTAGTTTTCCCACGAAGCACTCACCTTGAAATATCTTAACCCTGTAAATCCTATGGCGAAGACGAGGATAAACAAGCTTAGTACAAGCCATCGTTTTTGTACCATCCATCTGCCCTGACGGGCAAACCAGTCATTGATTCTTTCTATTTTCATATCGTTTGTTATTGGTAAGTTCATTCATTTCAACACATTCAGCAGCGTGACGAGAAATAGCTTTCCACTTTGGGGCTACATATGATAATGGTGACAATGTGCGTGGACACAAGAATGCTCTTTGTGGGCATCATGCACGTGACAACGGCAGGAGTGAGAAGTGTTCATATTCTTTCTTTTTTTTACTTATGTTTTTTATATTACTTAGTCTTGCTAACACAACATCAGCAGGTTGAGTGCCATAACCGCCATGCCTGCTACCAAACCATAGATAGTATGATGGTGCTTACCGTATTCTTCGGCAGCGGGTAGTAACTCATCAAGCGAGATAAATACCATGATACCGGCAATCATCCCGAAAATAACGCCGAAAACATGGTCATTGAGGAATGGTGCCAAGATAAGATAGCCGATGACGGCTCCTACCGGCTCGGCCAATCCCGATAGAAATGAAAGCCAAAAGGCCCGTTTACGATTACCTGTAGCATAATAGATCGGAACGGAGACGGAAATGCCTTCGGGTATATTATGTATGGCGATGGCACAGGCAATAGGTATAGCAATGTTTATATCCTTCAATGCTGCAAGAAACGTAACCATACCTTCCGGGAAATTGTGTATTGCCAGCACCAAGGCTGTCACTACATCGACGCGTAATAATTGAGGCTTTATTTCAGTCTTTCGTTCTTCCTTTAAGCTCATTTCTTCCACCCGATGCATTTCGTGTGGATTTTCGTAGTGAGGAATTAGCTTATCAATAAGTAGAATCAATACGATTCCCCCGAAAAAAGAAAGTGTGGAATGAAGAGTTCCGTCGTCCTTGCCATGTATATTGGCAAGAGTCTGCAAAGAAGAGGCAAACAGATTGGCGAAAGACATATAAATCATTACTGCTGTTGAAAATCCCAATGAAAGAGAAAGGAATGAAGTATTGGTGCGCTTAGCAAAAAATGCAATCGCACTGCCTATCCCTGTGGATATACCGGCAAACGATGTTAGGAAAAATGCTATAAGTACTGGTTGAGACATGGCTATGATGGATTGGAAGTTAGTGCGTCAAAAGAGAACAAAAGTTTGTTTTGTTCAGAAGCAAAGCGAGCCGCTCTTTGCAGGCGGCTCGCTCGGTAGGAGAAACAGTTAGATTTAGAAATAAGACGTTTCATGCTTTTGGCAACTAAGTTTAGTTCGGTCAGTCTGCGGATGTACGATGTTGGTACTTTGATCTTTCGTCCCAATAATTTCTTTGGGCAAAACCTTTCCGATACGGGAGACTGCCCTGCTTTGCGTAACCCATGACTCCTCGCAGAAGAAAAGCCCGTTGACTCCTTGTACGAGTGTTAATTCGTCGTTGCTGATGATGTTGATGATACTCATATGCTGATTATTATTTAGTGATTCTTCTGGAATGACTCGGCGTTCCAACTCCTGCATCAAACGAAACGCTGCCTGACAAGATTGCAGCATCTGTCCATGCAGGCTATAGGTGTGGAGTCGAGCAGAAGGTAGCTGATGCCTATTGTCTCGGAATCAAATACAAAAGAGATTCGATTGTTTACAATCGTACAATCATTTCCGCAAGGCTTGCATTGCAGACAAGACGAGAAACGGATGTTTTGATTAGTTATCTCTTGACAGACAGGATGTTTCAATAGTTCTGCCTTCATCTTTCATTCTTTACATTCATGAGTTTCTTCCATCCTCCCGTGCTAAAGCGAATATACTCACTGATGAAACACTCTATCTCTTCGCAGGAAAGTTCCTTATGTTGCACCACCTCTTTCATCATATTAATCCACCAAGAGCAGGTGAAGTGCATGAAGAACGGAGAAATATCGGTATGTAGTTCCGGATGGAGTCTTCTCATCTTTTCCATATATTCCATCCCTATTGTGGCACTCTTCTCAATCCACTCTTCCAAATAATCTTTGAGGCGAGAATGCTGCGTAGAGAAAAACAGCAAATTTAATTCACTTCGGTAACGAGTTATAATGCCCATAAGCTCCTGCAAAGATGCACGATGATATTCATCTGAGATAAATATGTCAAGGGAGAAATTCTCCGGTCGGTTGTGATCTTCCAGCATCCTGTACATAGCAGCCAAAAGAGGACGCAACACATCAACCAGTAAATCGTCCTTACAGGGATAGTAATTGTATATATTGCTCAGACCAATGCCCGACAACTTAGAAATCTCACGCATAGACACCGACTTGAAGCCCTTTTCGAAAAAAGCTTTCTGCGCTGTTTCCAGCAATAGCTTACGTATATAATCCTTCGTTGTTTGCATAGGTCAGAACATAATTCTTTATTTTATAACGCAAAATTAGTCACATATTTTTTCGGTTGCAATACCTTAAAATGATGATTTTTTTACTTACCATTCCCCATTTATGGTAATTCAGCAAATGAAATTTATAACTTTCAATATGCTACTCCTAATCATATCAAAGCTACAAATACTCACTTATTTACAATCTCTAGCACTCACTTTTTTTTGTTTACTTTTGTCTGTAAACCGCTACTGACGTCATTAAATACATAGTAATATGAGCAAAAAAATCAAAGACCAAGAAGTTCTTTTGGTCAAAGATCAGAAGGACGATAGCCTCCGAGCCGTAGTCGGAGCAGATGGGAAAAGCGGACTGAAGTTGCATTCTTTCAAAGTCTCCTTTGAGAGTGTCGTTGCCAGCGTGCATGTATACCAATAGACGATTACTCACTACCAATATAAGGAAAAGTTGCATGCAAATGAAATTTATCATACGCCATGCAACTTTGGAGCCAATTCATAAGAAGAGGAGCTAACGGAGAAAAAGAACTTTTTCAGTGCCCTCAGATTTCGGGCTTCCTTTTTTATTTACCTTCAACAACTCCAAATATTCTTATTACATCAATCTTCGATAGTACATACACTTACACGGTTCCAATCCGGTTCGGTAAACATGTCACCTACTCCCTGATCTTCGGCAGTAATACGAGACGTATTAATCTTGTATTTATTAACAAGGATTGTTTTTACAGCTTCTGCACGTGCGGTAGCAATTTTTGCGTTGATCTCAACATTGCCTTCTGGAGAAGCGTACCCTTTAATAATGACTTTTGAATCGGGATATTTCTTCATGTAGGAGGCTACACGTTCCACATTCGGTAGCTGTGATGCATCCACTGATGAGCGACCTTGTCTGAAAGTAATGATAGATTCCGGAACGCGGGCAGTCTTGACTACTGTTTCAATGGGAACGACCTTTGTACGACATTCTTCCAACTCTTTATGCAAACCGCTAATTCTTTGGTTAGCATTGTTTAGTTCTCTGTCACGACTGCCCACCTGTTCGCGAAGTGCATTAATAGCAACATTCAAATCATCAATTTCGCTCTGATTGTAGACTTTTACTTTAGTAAAGTAATGATTCCCAGTACTCATCTTGAAGTGATAAGTCAATCCGGCAGTCAGTTCAAATGTTGCATTGTTTGCATTGAAACGACTCTTTGCCTGATTAAAATCACCTTGCATATCATATACGATAGCGGGCTTAATTCCCAATGTCCATGCTTTTGTTTCACCGAGGTTGAAATTAAGATTCAATCCGAGACGGGTAGACCATGAATTGTCATCTCCTTTACCATTTACATAATAATGCAACCACCCCATTCCGGCAATAGCTTCTATCTCAAACAAACGAGGTTTGCCCCGATAGCTTGCAAATAGATTTATTAAGTTAATTTTGCTTAACAAGCTGACATCTAAAACATCAAAAGCTGTTTTACTCGGAGTTGTATTGATATATCCCATTCCCTGAAATTCCAAACCGAAAACTAGGAGTTAATTGTTTGGATATTCCAACTCCGAAACCGGGACGCATCCCTTTAAAGAAAGAGGCGTGAGTGAGAGGGGTAACTGCTCCTGCATTCACTCCTACAGACCAATTGTCCATAAACTTTGTTCCTTCTACAACTGATTGGGCATTTACAATAAATGTTCCCAAAGTAAAAACTAATAAAATAGCAATTTTCTTCATAATCTATTGTTTTATTTTTTTCGAATGCAAAAGTAAAAAGATTGCAGAGCTTTTTAGTTGTAGGACAAAAGAATAAATCTAATACATTGATTTTTATTTTACTTATAATCAGTAGTTTGCAAAAATGGTTCAATTAATAATCTAACACATATCTAACACCCTTGATAAAATTCAAAAAAGCACTTACACTTACACCTTTAGGGTAGTCAAGTTTATTTTTTAACAACAACGAGTGAACTGATACTTTTACTCTGAATAGCAATAACTTACTGCTATTTTGTACTATTACGATTATACATATTATATAATATGCTAATAAGCAATTATATATTGTTAGGCCCAATAAAAAATATATATAAATAGCGAGCGATAATCATATAAGTTAAAGAATAATTTATATTGGTAAAATATTCCTAATCGCCCATGCAAAAAATAAAACACATTATTATATTCGCAATATGAAATGTAAGATTATAATTGGACTATCAGCTATTCTCTATTTTACAGGTTGTTATAACAGGGAAC
>OGQS01000476.1_pt1 | contig 29668 bp, 38 predicted proteins | sample 1553331 | NCBI WGS metagenome assembly OGQS01 (sample SAMEA2580012, study PRJEB22360) | human gut metagenome | biome: human gut; feature: human-associated habitat; material: faeces | place: Denmark | collected 2008/2010
ACTTAAAATCCCGTGGGTAGTGATACCCGTACCGGTTCGATTCCGGTCTGCGGCAGTGTTTGAAAAGCAGGAGAAACGTTGAATTTACAGCATTTCTCCTGCTTTTTGTTTAACCGGGATTCTGTTAAATACGCAATTTGCCGGCGTAGAGGCAGAAAAGTAGATACAGAAAGGAATGGAGGCATAAAAATGGGAGCATATCAACTGAAAAATGAAGAACTTACACTGACTGTTATTTCAGCAGGCGCAGAAATGAAATCGCTAAAAGACAATAAGACAGAGCAGGAATATCTGTGGCAGGCAGATCCAAAGTTCTGGGGAAGAACATCACCGGTTCTTTTCCCAATCGTAGGAAATTATGTGCAGAAGCAGTCGGTATACGAAGGAAAGACATATACGCTGTCACAGCATGGTTTTGCAAGAGACATGGAATTTGATCTGGAGAGCCAGACAGAAGAAGAGATTTGGTTTGTACTGAAAGATACAGAAAGTACTTTGGAAAAATATCCATTTCATTTTATTCTGAAAGTAGGATACAGACTCTCCGGACGTCAGGTGGAAGTAATGTGGAAAGTAGAAAATCCAAATGATAAGAAGATGTATTTTTCGATCGGAGGGCATCCGGCATTTAACTGTCCTTTGAAAGAAGGAGAAAAGCAGGAGGATTGTCAGTTGGTATTTGATACAGAAGGACCGCTCACGAGCAGCATCCTGAATGAAGAAGGTGCACTTTGTCCACGGACAAAAATCTTAAATCTTTTCGGAAAATGTCTGAAGCTTGAGGAACATTTATTTGATGAGGATGCACTTATTATTGAAAATCATCAGGCACAGAGGATCGGTCTTGCGGATGCAGATGGAAAGGTTTATCTGGAAGTAGAATTTGATGCACCGCTTTTTGGAATCTGGTCTCCGGCAAAAAAACACGCACCTTTCGTATGCATTGAGCCATGGTATGGAAGAAGTGACAGAGAAGATTTTGACCATATTCTGGAAAACAGGGAGTGGGGGAATGAACTGGAACCGGGCGATATTTTTGAAAAGGATTATAAGATTCTGGTAAAATAGCGTAGAGGGTTGCGTTTCATGGCTCAGACTGATACAATGAAAAAAATACATGGAATATTAAAGGAAGAGGAGAACGTAAGATGAACTTTTTGGAAGAACGTATTGTCAAAGATGGAATCGTGAAAGAGGGAAATGTTCTTAAGGTGGACAGTTTTCTGAATCATCAGATGGATATTGAATTATTTGACCAGATCGGAGCGGAATTCAAGAAGAGATTTGCAGATAAGAATATCAACAAGATCCTGACAATCGAAGCTTCTGGTATCGGGATTGCCTGTATTGTAGCCAAGCATTTTCATGTACCGGTTGTATTTGCAAAAAAGACACAGAGCATCAATCTGGAAGGGGAGATGTATGTAGCAGAAGTCGAATCATTTACCCACAAATGCAAGAACCAGGTAATTGTAGCAAAGAAATTTCTTTCAGAGGAAGATCATGTGCTCATTATTGATGATTTCCTTGCGAATGGATGTGCGCTGCAGGGGCTGATTCAGCTGGTTACAGAGGCAGGTGCAACTGTAGAGGGAATTGGAATTGTGATCGAAAAAGGATTCCAGTCCGGCGGAAGAATCATCCGCAACCTTGGATATCCGCTGGAATCACTTGCGATTGTAGAAGCTATGGACAGTGAGACGGGTGAGATCACTTTCAGAGAGCAGTAAAAAATGTAAGAAGACGCATATGCCTGAACAAAAATTTTGTCGGGAATATGCGTCTTTTGCGTATATGATGAGCTAAGTGCAGATTTGTATTTTCACAGGGATCTGCACTTTTTGATATACAAAAAGAGAGTGATATTTGTTTTAGCTGGCCCACGAGCGGTTATAGAAAAACATGGAAAGTGAAGAGCCAAAGATAACAATATATCCAATCACGCTGAGCAGGTTTAGTCGTTTTGCTCCATCCATTCATTTAAAAGCCTGCAATAGCGGTCGGTATCTTCAACGAAGCATACATGACGGCAGTCATCAAAAAGTTCCCAGCGTGAATTCGGGATACTGTCATACATGGTCTTTGCAACCAGTGGAGTGCACAGATCGTTGGTTCCGTTGATGATAAGTGCCGGTTCTTTGATATTTTTCAATTTGTCACGGTACTCATAGTTGCTGAGATTTCCGATTGGCGTGTATTCATTTGGTCCCCACGCGGTGATATAAGAGTCTGTTCCAATTTTTTTTGGACGGCGCAGGCATTCAGGATCGGTGTCTTTTGGTACGCCGGCGGCATGAAGAAGCATAAAGCGTTCATTGGCTGCGAGATATGCCGGATCGTCAAAATTGCCGGTTGCTTCAGCTTTGGCAATGGCGTCCTGATCTTCCTGGGACATGAATTTGATCATCCGGTGTTGTTCCTGGGCCCACAATTTGGAAGATGGGTGGGTGCTGGAAAGAATAACGGATTTGATCCCTTCTGGTTTGTGATCGCATAAGTATTCGATTGAGAGCATTCCGCCCCAGGATTGTCCGAGAAGATGAAGTTCATTAAGTCCGAGATATTTTCTGAGTTCGATCAGTTCATTCATCCATGTTTTAGAACACCAGAGTTCTGAATGTCCTTCTACATAAGAATTACCGCAGCCGAGCTGGTCGTAGGAAATAATTGCACGACCTTCATCAGCAAGTCGGTCAAGTACTTCAAAGTAGTTATGTGTAGAACCAGGTCCTCCGTGAAGCAGAATGAGTGGTTTTTTATTGCCGGAGCATTCGCCTGCAATACGGTAGTAGGTTTTGTATCCAAGATAAGGCATGTAGCCTTCTGTAATTTTCATATTTAATCCCTCCTATCAGTATACTGAGTCTCTTCATTATAACATCAGAATGAAGTAAGGGAAAGAAAAAGTGGAAAAATAAAAAAATAAAAAAAAGCTAAGTTGTAAAATCAAGTGCGACAAGGGTTAATAACTCTATCGCACTTGATTTTTTATTGTGGAAAATATGAGTGCTACAAGAGAATTAAAAAAACTCTTGTAGCACTTTTTATTTTGCCAATTTTTAAGGAAAGGTGGGCGGAAACGTGAAAAAAGGAGATAAGCGTATTACATACGCCGACAGACAGAAGATTGAAGCAATGGAGCGAACCGGGGCAAAGGTTACAGATATTGCAAAGGCGGTTGGGTTTCACAGAGCAACGATTTATAACGAATTGAAGCGTGGGGGAACACCATACCGGGCAGAAGTAGCACAGAGAAGTTTATAAATAAAAAAGGAACTCAACATGGAAAAATTAGAGAAAGAAGCAATAGAGATATTACAAGCTCTATGCACTTATGACAATTGTGTTATATCGGATAGCGGCGGAAAAGATAGTAGTGTTTTAAAACATATTGCATTAAAAGCACGGGAAATATACGGTTTGAATTTTAAGGTGCGTCATAACCACACAACGGTTGATGCACCGGAAACAGTATATTTTGTGAGAGAAGAAAAAGAAAAATTTGAAAAAATGGGAATTGAATATGAAATCAGTTATCCCAAAGAAACAATGTGGCAATTGATAGTGAGACGCGGAACGCCACCAACAAGACGCATGAGGTATTGTTGTGCGGATTTAAAAGAAAATAGCGGCATTGGGGGAGAAGTTGGTAACAGGGGTAAGAAAAGCAGAAAGCAAAAACAGAGAGAGCAACCAAGGCGTGATTACTTTCACAAACCCTAAAAAAGAATTGAAACAAAAAATAAAAGATAATGAAGATTTTAAAGAAACACCTAAAGGCGGCGTGATAGTTTACAATCTCGACAATGACGAAAATAGAAGAATTTTTGAATTGTGTTACCGCACACATAAAACACTAATAAATCCACTTTTGAATTGGGATGATGAATTTTTGTGGTGGTACATAAAAACTAATAACATACCTTTAAATCCGTTATATGGATGCGGTCAATGCCGAGTTGGATGTATAGGTTGCCCAATGGCCGGAGAAAGAAGATGGAAAGAATTTGAACGTTATCCAAAGTACAAGGAAGCATATATAAGAGCATTTGACAAGATGCTGATTGAACGAGAACGGAGAGGACTTAAAAATAGAGATTTATGGAAAACCGGAATTAAAGTTTTTAAGTGGTGGATGGAAGATAAAAATATAGACGGTCAACTTGCATTTGGGGAAGATATGGAGATTTACGAAGCGTACACCGACTATATAAATTTCAGATAGCGAGGAACTTAACATGAGAAAATTAAAGGTTAATGACTTCTTTTGTGGATGCGGCGGAATGGGTATTGCATTTAAAAATGCCGGGTATGAAATAGCCGGGGCATGGGACTTTGATAAATACGCCGTAGAGAGTTACCGGGCAAACGTAGGGGACCATGTACAGAAAGCAGACATTAAGGAATTGCACCAAGCAGACATACCACAAGCGGATGTGTGGGCGTTTGGTTTCCCGTGCCAGGATTTGAGCGTTGCCGGAAAGCAACGGGGCATGATTTTAAAATGCGAGGATTGCGGCGAGGAAATAGAGATAAACCCGGAAGAGTACACGGGCAACACCATTTGCCCCAAGTGCAGCAGTAACAATTTTAAGGCGGCGAGCCGTAGCGGATGTTTCTTTGAAATGATGCGATTACTTGAAGAAACAGAGAGAGAGAGAACACGCCATGCCGGCCGTTATCATTGCGGAGAACGTGCGAGGGTTACGCCCATATTTGCCCGTGTTACGCCTTGAATATGAACGCCACGGGTACACGGCACATATTGAAATGTTTAATTCCAAATATTGGAACGTGCCACAGAACCGGGACCGTTACGCAGTAGTAGGGACCAGGAACAAAAAGAACCTATCATTTACATTTCCAAAAGAGCAACACGAATTTGTACCGAAGTTATCGGATTACCTGGAAAAAGATGTGCCGGAAAAATATTACTTGCCGGACGAAAAGGCACAAACCATTATAGCCCAGGCAATGGAGAAATTGGAGAAAATGGGAAAGTGCCATGCGTGCATTACGCCGGACCGTATTAACAAACGGCAGAACGGACCAAGGGCAAAGGCAGAGGACGAGCCAATGTTTACACTTACCGCCCAGGATTTACACGGCGTTATCATCCTGGAAGATGAACAGACGGAAGAAAGCGTTATTGCGGACATTGCAGAGGAAACCGGGCTTTTAGACCCTAACGGTTGCGGTAAAACATTACGAGTTGGGGGGGGGCGGAAGCATCACAAAGAAACATAACTACCAACACGTTATCATCAACCAAGGGGGGGGCAGAGGACAACCGAGTTTCCCATAACGGTAACGGTCAATAAATGCGGAAGAAATGTTTTGAAACTTACGGATGTTTCCCCGTGCCTTACCGCCAGGGATTACAAAGGATATGCCGGAAAGAAAGACATGATAGCAGTTATAGAAGAGCGAAAGGAACAAGGCAATGGAAAGAGCCAACAACCAGGATTGCCAAATGGTGGGGATGCTTGACATTAAAGGGAAAGACCAATGGCGGCGAGTGTATTCCGTGGACGGAATAGCACCAACGCTTGTAACGTGCCAGGGGGGGCAACAAGAAGTGAAAATATTTGATACAAAGCGGTTGAGGGTGCGGAAGTTGACACCTAAAGAATACGGAATTTTACAAGCGTTCCCTATGGACGATTGGAAACAAGTTGTTTCAGATAGCCAGGCATATAAACAATTTGGCAATGCAGTAACCACAACAGTATTTACCGCAATAGCGGAAGAGATAGCAAAAAGCATTTATGCAGCAGAAGAAAGCGAGGAACAAAACATGGAAGCAGAAAACAAGAATTTTACCGGGATGAATGAACCGGAAGAGAAACCAACGGCGGAAAGCATTTTGGCGGTAGCAGAAGCCCAGGCGGCAGCAGGCCAGAAAGAAACAACTAAAACCGCAATTCCGGCAGAGGAAACCATAACGCCGGACGCATTAGCCGCCGGGATGTTACATTTTCTTCTTGATAGTGGAATTGTAGCGAGTGCGTGCGTGACAGATGAAACAGAAAAGATGTTCGCAAAGCACATTAAAGAGGAATTGGACGGAATGACGATTGGGGAAGCACCGGAAATATTGAGAGATTGGGAAGCGGCACAAAACGCCGTCAATGATATGCTTTCAAAATATGCACCGGGCGGATATATGGGAAAAATCATTTATCCATTACTTACCCCATTAAAAGAGCGGTTGGAAGCCGGAGAAAGAACACCGGATTTATACAACGCCATTGTAGAAGCCACAAGGTAGGTGCAGCGTATGACATTGGCGGACATTGTGGGCGTTATGTCAGGCCCGGACCGTGTGCGGATTATGAAAGGCAAAACGGAACTATACGCCGGGTATTTAGGGAATATGGTACGCACGCCGGAATATGAAGCACTTATGGCGGAAGAGGTTACACGGATAAAAGAAAATGTGGACATAACCCATAAAAAGTATAAGGAATTGGGGCTAATGCAGCCATTACACCCGGAAGAAACACCAAATTACAGTTTTTCAGATTTGCAGTTGACTATATACCGGGAAATCATATTGAAAAGCGAGGAATAGCACATGGAAGAAAAAACAATGATGCCTATTAACAATCAGATTGAGCCGGATTTTTTAGAACACATCAAAAGCACCTTTAAGCGGTGGAGAGATTTAAACACCCAGGGTGTGACGGTTGGGGCAAGGGAATTAAGCAATTTTGCCTTTACCTTAAAAGGTGCATCCATGAATAGCCATTTGGGATTTAAGTATAATTTCAACCCACGGGGAACGGATGCAGACGGAAACCCGGCAATCACATTAAAACTTTATACCAAGCCGGAGCAGATGAACCCGGTAGCAGATAGGCCGGTATATGAATTTGCAGCCCCTTACATGGTTTAGGGGTGCAGCAGTACAGAAAGCGAGGGAACACAACATGATGCAGAAATTAAAAGAAGAAATCACGGCAGCAGCCAACAGAGAATTAAACCGGGCAAATGAGCAATTCCCGTTATTTACATCAAAACATGAGGGCGTGGCGGTTGCTTATGAGGAATTAGAAGAGAGCAAAGAAGCCCTTGAAGAGTTGGAAGCATCCTTTAAGTGCTTATGGGATGATGTGAGAGGGAAAGAAACACCTTGTTATCTGAAAGAAGAGATAACACCGCTTAAAATCGCAGATTACGCAATTAACCTTGCGTGCGAAGCCGTACAGACGGCCGCTATGCTTATGAAATATGAAATGAGCCTTAACCCGGCAGCAGAAAGAGAGGGCGAATAATGGCAATATACGCAATTGATTTTGATAACACATTGGCTATTACCCGTTTCCCGGAAATTGTAGCCCCAAACAAAAAAATGGTTGCTTTTGCGAAAGCGGTAAAAGCCCAGGGACACCAAATAATATTGTGGACAAGCAGAGCCGGGGCAGACCTGGAAAATGCCGTGGAGTGGTGCAGATTGCAAGGGCTTGTATTTGATGCCGTGAATGAGCCGTTACCGGAGCAGATAAAGCGGTGGGGCAACGATACAAGAAAAATCTATGCGGATTATTACATAGACGATAAGAATATGACAATAGCCCAGGTGGAAAGCACCATGAACCAAATAAAAGAGATTATGGAAGAAATAAAGGAGTGAAATAATGAAAATCAAAATTACAGATGTGTTACCTATTGTTAATCCGCCGGAAGTAGGGAGCGTACACACGGTTACAAGAAGAGAGACAGAACCACCAAGAAACAGACGCACGAAAATGTACTATATAGAAGTTGGTAAAAGAGAAATAGGGGTATATCCAAGAGAGTGCAAAGTGATAGAAGAGTAGAAAGCGAGGATAAATAAATGGGATTTATGGATAATTTTACATCAGATAGCCAGGTAACAGTAAAGCAGCCGGAATATTACGCAATGGTAAAGGAAGCAGCCAAAGCGGAGTTAATCACAAATGCGGTCAATGCGGAAGTGCCGGGGTATTACATCCAAGCAATGATTACCGGGAAAAAGCCGGATTTTCTTAATACCCTGGATGCAGAGGAAGAGGAAACCGGATTTAGAACGGAATATGAACAGATAACCGGGGCGGTGGTTTCAATTTTTGAAGCCTGGGAGAAAGAAAACGGCGTTGAGAGTGCAACAGCCGGATTACATAGGCTTATAGATGATTTAAGCAAAAACCGGATTGAGGAATTAAGGGTAATCAGAGAAAACAGAGAAGCAGAAAACGCAAGATTAAGTAAATTACTAATTCCGCCATTATGTGGGGACGAAAGCGGAGCGGAAGAAACAGAAAGCGAGGAAACACAACATGATGCAGACGGCAGCAGTACAGAAGATAAGCGAACAGAATAACCCGTACAAAGCAACGTTGGACCGGGCCTATATGATAGGCTACACGGATGCCATAAACCAGGAGAGAAGCCGCAGAAGAGCCGCCAGGGAACGCCGGGAAAGAAAAAAGTATTTTGCCATGCAGAAGTTAAACGGCGTTGCATTGCTGATTTTCACGGCCGTAGCAATCAAGATTTTAGAGGGGGATGCAACAATAGCATTTATAACCGTTCCTTTAGGGTTATCCATGCTTTTATCCAAAGAAATGTTGATTATCAATAAATATTATTGGAAATGTGAGGAAAAGGCGGAAAGAGGGGTGCAGTAATGAAGTTTATTATCAAGGGATTAAAGTACGATACGGATAAAATGAAGAAAATAGCAAATGTGAAGAAATGGTATGAAACCAATAGCCCACTTGTTAAGGCAATTTACGGAAATAGAGAAGTAGGAACTACATACGATTGTGAATTGTGGAGAAGTGAAAAAGGAAATTGGCTTTTGACGCATACAGAGGACTACAACACGAAAGTAGGACACGCCATAACAGAAGAGGAAGCAAAAAGCCTTTTAATGAGATATGCACCGGATATTTACGAAACAGAGTTTGAAGAAATACCGGAAGCATAGAAAAAGCGAACCCCTATTGCAAAGGTGGGGACCTAAAACAATAGGGGTTGGAACTCAACAAAGAGAGTATAGCACAATATATAGTGTTTGTAAATGTGGTTTTTCTATATATAGGAAGAAACCGCATTGGAAAGGTTGGTTTTACATGGTCGCAAGGATTATTACCATAATTGCAGCAGTTACGGCAACGGGATTTTTCACGCTTGCCGCTTTATGGTTCATAGGATTTTTGAAAGTCCGCCAGGCGTGGGCGTGGCTTTTTGAAGATTGGGACCGTAGATTTTAATTTTTTTTGACGGTGCAACCGGGTTTAGCCGTCCTTGTAATGGGCCTTAACATATCAACCATTATAGAAATATATGTTTTATATCTGCCTGGATAGGTGGGTTTTAGATAGATAAGTGAAAAGGTGGGGCAATGGGTAAAAGATATTATGATAATTACGATTATGAGGAAGCATACAAGGAACAATGCAAGAAGTTAGAGGAAGCAGAAATGGAAAGGTGGATGAAAGAGGGGTGGGTAAACTGCCTATACAGAACATCCACATACAAAAGCACTAATACAGAGAGCAACACAACATTACTTGAAAGTATGGTGTACCCGTCCTTTAAATTCAAAGCAGATATGCCAAAGACGGAAAAGAAGAGAGAAACAAGCCCGTCACAATCAAACCTCAACGATAAGAACGCAAGGCGGTATTTAATCCGTTTAGCCAATATCAATTTTGGTAAAGGGGATATATGGGCTACGTTTGGTTGGAATAATGGGTTATTACCGGAAACCTACGAGGATGCAAAAAAAGATGTGGTTAATTTCATACGCCGCATAAACCGCAAGCGTAAAAAGTTAGGGTTAGAAAATGCAAAGTATATTTACATAATCGCATTCGAGGAATACACACGCCCACATTTTCATTTACTCATATCCGGCGGAATAGACCGTGACGAGTTAGAAAGAATGTGGGGAAAGTGCGATAGACCAAACACCAGGAACATAAGCCCGGACGAGAATTTTTTATTAACCGGACTTGCCACCTACATAACACAGAACCCACACGGAACAAAGCGTTGGTGTCCGTCCAAGAATTTAAAAAAGCCGGATGAACCAAAACGCAGTTATTCAAAGTTCAGAAAAGCAAAGGTTGAGAAAATGGCCTTTGATAGTAGCGTGTTACAAGCAGAAATGGAAAAGGCATATCCGGGCTTTACATTCCTGGATGCAGAGGTAAAGCACAACGGAGTAAATGCAGCCTTTTACATATACGCCCGTATGGTTAAAAAGGGCGAGAAGCCGAAAGGCAAGCCACAAAAAAGAAAGCGAGGGAACAAAGCATGAAAATTATTTGCACATTGAACCTAAAGGGCGGATGTGCCAAGACCACAACGGCGGTCAGCATGGCGGAATTATTGGCAACCGGGTTTAAATCAAAGCGTGGAGCAGTTGAGCCGGGAAAAGTCCTTTTGTTCGACAATGACAAGCAAGGAAACGCAAGCCGCTTATTTAATCAATACCAGGGGAACACAGAAGCCCCGGCGGCAGCAGTATTAAAAAACGCCACATTCCGGGGAAACACCATAAGACACACGAAAATTGAGAATTTGGACATTGTACCATGCAATTACTTTATGGAGTTGGCGGAATTGGAGATTAAGGCGGACACAGAAACGCCACAACATGACCGATACCGCCGGGCGTTTGAAGAATTAAAGAATACGCCGCCATTTGGAAATTACGATTACTGCATCATAGACAACGCCCCGGATTTAGGCATGAATGTAATAAATGCCCTTGTGGCAGCAGATGAAATTGTTATACCCGTGAATTTAGATTGCTATTCCCTGGACGGATTGGAAGAATTGGTGGACCAGGTAAACAATGTTAGGCAGTTGAACCGCAAAGCCCACATTGCCGGGGTACTTATTACGGACTATGAGAAATCAGACACAAGCGAAGCGGCGGAAACATGGTTGAGAGGAAAAAGCGGCTTGCCCGTATTTAATACAATCATCCGCCATTCCAAGAAAGTAAAAGACAGTACATTTTACCACAAAACACCAATTGCCTATTGCGTGAGAAGCGGAGCGGCACAAGGATATAAAAATTTTATCCTGGAATACATGAATAAATCACACATGGCAGCAGAACAGAAAGAGAGGGGATAACATGGGCTTTAATATTATGGACCTTATGAACGGAGCAACCAGGGCAGCGGTTGAGGGCGTGGACAACTACGAAGCAATAACCCTTAACCTGGACGAAATCAAAGTTACAAAGCATAACCGTTATAGCATGGACGATTTGGAAGAATTGGCAACATCAATTCTTATGGACGGATTGCAAGAGCCTTTAATCATTGGCCGGGTAAACGGGGAGTATCTTCTTTCCGGCGGACATAGACGGCGTGAAGCCCTTGTTATTTTACAGAATGAGGGACACACGGAGATTACGCAGAACATACCGTGCCGCTTTAAGGACATGACGGAAACACAGTTTAGATTGTCCTTGTTAATCGGCAATACCTTTAACCGGAAAATGACCGATTACGATTTGATGAACCAGGCGGCGGATTGGAAAGAGGTATTGACCCAGGCGAGAAAGGAAAAATTGTTAGTCCTGGAAGAGGGAAAAAGGGTTAGGGATTATGTGGCGGCAGTCCTGGGGGAGAAACCAACCAAGATTGCACAGTTGGAAGCAATTAACAATAATGCCACGGCAGAGGTAAAAGAGCAGTTTGAAAAAGGCAATATGAAAATTACAAGTGCCTATGAAACAAGCAGATTATCCGAGGATGCACAAAAAGAGGTTGCGGCAGCAGTTGAAGCCGGGGCGGATATAAAGAGCGAAGAGATAAAACAGATGTCCGAGGAGAAGAAAAAGAAGCGCAAGACCGCCGAGGACATAGCCAAAGAACAAAATGTGTCAGATACCGACACATCCGAGGAAGAAAAGGCAAATGCCAAGAAATTACACGCCGTGAAAATGCTTGAAAAATATTATATCTATCTTTCCGAAGAGGAAACGGGCATTTTGGAACGGATGTTGGAAGATTGCAAACGCCGCAAGCGTGAATATGCCTTAGAGGAAGATTAAACGGGTATGGGGAAAATTATATTATTCCCCACGCACCCGGATTATTGCAAAAGGTGTATTTATTCCAGGGACAACGGAACGTGTGCAAGCGAGAAATACAACGAAAATCAATACAAGGTAAATTGCGTGTGGCATTACTGCAAATACCGGAAAGAAAAGGCGGAATATGAAACATGAATATGCAGAACATGAAGAGAAGCGAAACAACGGAGCAAATAGCCCTTTTCAATTGGGCGAAGCGGACAGAAAGCATATTGCCGGAATTGGCCTTGATGTACCATGTGCCAAACGAGGGCAAAAGGAGCAATGGCGGAATATTAAAGGCGGCCGGACTTAAAAGCGGCGTGCCGGATATATGCCTACCCATTGCAAATAACGGCTTTCACGGGTTGTATATCGAATTGAAGTTTGGAAAGAACAAGGCAACCAAAGCCCAGGAAGAGTATATGGCAATGCTTAATGCACAAGGCTATAAAACGGCGGTGTGCTATGGGGCAGAGGAAGCCGGGGAAGAGATATTGGCATATCTCACAGAACCGGGGCGGATGCCAAAGAAAGCGTGCGTAAATGCACCGTGGATTGCCGGAATGTGTGACGGTATCAATTTACCGTCCCGTATGTTCCACCGGGAAGAGTGCCAGGGGTGCAAACATTTCAACCCAGGCAAGGAAGAAAGAACCGTAAATGAAGCGTTGGCGGATGTTATGGTGGAACTTAAAGAAATCACGGCAGACACAAAGCGGAAAATCATAAATCTTTCATGCGGCATAGGCTTATACAACAATAGCCTGGAAGATACGTTGGAAAGCATCAATGAGAATTTGGCATATTTGGTTAAAGAGCAAGAATTGACAGTGGAGCAGTCGGCAGCAGTATTAACGGTTGCTATGAAAGCCTACGAAGTGGGAAAGAAAGCGAGGATAAAAATATGAGTGCAAAAGCAGATAAAACGGGTTCATGTTCCTTTTGCGGACAGACCAAAATAATACAGGTCCCGGAAGAGTGGGAGCAAGGGCAGATTAACGAAGCAGTAACGTGCGAGTGTGAATGTGAGCAAGCGCAAGCATACGCCAAAGCCAAAGAGCGAAAGGACAAGGCAAAGAAAAGAGTAAATGAATTATTCGGCGGCGGTGCGGAAAAGCCCGTTGCGGAAGATGTGGTTAATCTTTTGATTGCAACCGTTGATGCAATCGAGGATAAGCACATGAAAGGGATTACCGTTGATGTGGGGCATGGCGTAAAAGCAAAGGTTTCTAAAATGGCGAAAGAAAGTATTAAGGTTGAACGGTCAGAGAATAAAAAGACCACCTACGAAGAATAGCGGATTGGGGGGGCAGTATTGCAAAGAATTGATGATGATATTAAAGCCACAGTAAAAAAGATTATCCAGGGCAACGAGAAGCGCAAACGCCGGATGCTTAACGGGAACGCATCAGCGTTTGACCGTATGGCTTATAGCGTGATAGATGAAGCCCTTAATAATTCATGCCACAACATAGATAGCGAAGCGGCACGGGAGCAGATGCAGAAACAAATATATAAAAGCGTGGTTCATTGTACGCCGTATGAAAGTATTTATGATGTGATGTGTGGCCGCCGTCAATTCTACGATTACCGCAATGAATTTATAACCGCAGTTGCCGAGGGGTTAGGCATGTTGCCCGGCGGCAGCAGGACTAAAAGGAATACCGGATGCAGCAGTACAACGGGGACATAATAGCAAGGCAAAAGAATTTATAATTGGGTTATGGGGTAGCAATACACATAACCCATAAACCATTTACAGAAAGGGCGGTGGGACCGTGAAAGAATATGCAAAGGGCTTTTATAAGTCCGCCGCATGGAAGAGAGCAAGGCAACAAGTAATAACCAGGAGCAACGGATTGTGCGAGCGGTGTAAGGCGAGAGGAATATATAAGCCGGGTTACGTTGTGCATCACAAAGAATATATTACGCCGGGCAATATCAGTAATCCAAACATCACATTGAACCTGGACAACCTGGAATATGTTTGTGAGGATTGCCACAACAAAGAACACAAGGCAGTACATACACCAATGCGTTATCAGTATGATACAAACGGAAATTTATTACCGCCGAAAGAAAATAATAAATCAGACCACACCCCCGGTGTGCAGAATTTGACACCGGGTAAAAGAACCGAGGGAGTTACTTCAAAAAAACTCCGCAAGGTCGCACGCATATGAGGGGGGTATATTTATGGCAGAAAGCAAGAATGATTTATCAGAAAATAAGAAAAAAAGACCGAACAAATTAACAAATGCGAGGATTAAAAAAGAGATAGAGTTTTTAGAAAAAATGTTCGTTGGGGTTGATGATGAAAACAAGAAAACCCTTATAAATTCACTGATTGAGGAAGCGGCGTTTTTAAAAGTGGCTTGTTTCCAGGCGAAAGAAGAATTGAAAAAAGAGGGCCTTACAACGGAAACCGTGAACGCATCACAGAAATTTGTAAAAGCCCACCCCTCAACCCAAATTTACGAGAAATATTCACGCCAATATACCGCAATTATTCACTCACTCATTGAGTATTTACCGCCAAAAGAAAAAGAAAAAGTGGACCGTTTGGCGGCGTTACGGGATGAATAGTTAATGGATAATTGGATTTTTAAATACCATGAAGCAATCCAAAAAAAAGAAGTAATTGTGGGTGTATGGGTGCGGTTGTGTTTTGAGATTTTGACAACCGGGCTATTAAATGGCGAGTGGGAATTTAACGAGAAAAAAGCAAATAAGGCTATAAAATTCATAGAAAATTTTTGCCACCATTCAGAGGGGCGGAGTGACCTTTTACACCTGGAATTGTGGCAAAAGGCTATTGTGTCCGCCATATTTGGCATTATGGACAAAACAACCGGGTATAGGCAGTTTAGAGAGGTTTTTATAATTGTTGCCCGTAAGAACGGCAAAACGCTTTTTGCCGCTGCAATAGCCGCATACATGACATACATAGACGGAGAATATGGGGCAAAGGTTTATTTCCTTGCACCGAAGTTAGACCAGGCGGATTTAGTGTATGATGCCTTTTATCAGATTGTGCAATCAGATGATGAATTGGACAGTATCACAAAAAAACGCCGGAGTGATATTTATATAAAGGCTTTCAATACAAGCGTAAAAAAGATTGCTTTCAACTCTAAGAAATCGGACGGTTTCAACCCTCAATTGGTAGTCAATGACGAAATGGAAGCGTGGCCGGGAGACCAGGGATTGAAGCAATACGAGGTTATGACTTCCGCCCTGGGAGCGAGAAAGCAGCCGTTAATAATATCCATTGCAACCGCCGGATATGTGAATGACGGAATTTTTGATGAATTATTTAAAAGGGCAACGGCATTTCTAAAGGGCAATAGCAGAGAAAAACGGCTTTTGCCTTTTATTTACATGATAGACGATATAGAGAAATGGGATAGCATAGAGGAATTAAAGAAGAGCAACCCAAATTTGGGCGTGTCCGTATCGGTGGAATACTATTTGGAGCAAATAGAGATTGCGAGAAATTCAATCTCAAAAAAGGTTGAGTTCATGACAAAGTTTTGCAACATCAAACAAAATTCAGCCGTGGCATGGTTGGATTATTGGGATGTTATGAAATGTGTACACGAAGAAAAGCCACTATCCCTGGAAGATTTTAGAGGGTGCTATTGTGTGGGCGGTATTGACCTATCAAGAACCACGGATCTAACCGCAGCAAGCATTGTAATAAACCGGGACGGAATAAATCATATATTCACACGGTTTTATATGCCACAAAAGCGGTATGAAGTGGCAATTAACGAGGACAACACGCCATATAACATATATAGGGACCGGGGCTTTTTATTCATATCCGGGGAAAACCAGGTGGACTATAAGGATGTTTACAATTGGTTTATCGAACTTGTGAAAGTGTATAAAATCAAACCGCTAAAAATCGGCTATGATAGGTATTCGGCAAATTACCTTGTGGAAGATTTGAAAACCGCCGGGTTTCACACGGATGATGTATACCAGGGAACGAACCTCACACCCGTATTACATGAGTTTGAGGGAAATTTAAAAGACGGGCTTTTTGATTTTGGGGACAATTCCATGTTGGCGGCACATTTCCTTAACGTGGCGGTGGATATTAACCTAAACGATAGCAGAATGAAGCCAGTAAAGATTGAAAAGCGTATGAGGATAGACGGGGCTATGAGCGTGTTTGATGCCCTCACAATGGTTTCCAAGTACCACAATGAGATAGGCAAGAAATTATTGAATATAAGCAAAGAAACCGCATAGATGCAAGGGAAAATGCGTTGCGGCAGCAGTATTAAAGTGGGTCAGAATTTCAACACGAAACATTATAGAATGTTGGTGTGGGAAATCTGGCCCTATTTTTGAAGAAAGGGGGAGAAGAAAACGGGAATTATCGCAAATGTATTAAATTCATTCCGGGCAAAGTACAGACCCCTACTATTGAGCCGTGGAGAGTATGAGCCAACGGGAACATTACGGGATAATGACATTGTGGGAGCAATTGCGGATGCAATCGGAAAGAATGTTGGTAAGTTGAAACCCCAGGTAATCCGCAAGGATGAAAAAGGCATGGTAATTAAAAATGATTATCTTGCAAGGCTTTTATCTTTACGCCCATGCCCGGAAATGTCAACCTATGATTTTTTATACCGTATTGCCGTTGATTTGGTTTATACATCCAATTCCTTTTCCGTGATTTTTTGGAACAAGGATTTTACAAGGGTTGAGAGCATCCAACCGATTACCACAACATCATATAGGATTTTCGAGGATGATAAAAACAACATCCTTTTCCGCTTCCGGTGGGATTATGACGGGAAAATGTACACCGTGCCGTATCAAAATGTAATCCATGTTAAGGCGAGATACAATAAACGCCGCTTCCTGGGAACAACGCCGGATATGGAGTTAAAAAGAAGCCTGGACCTCATAGAAACATCCGGGGAAACCATAAAGAACATTGTAAACCGTTCAAATTCTTTAGCCGGGTATTTGAAATATAACAATATCGCAGATGATGAAGAATTGAAAGAAATAGCCCGGAATTTCCAGGATGCCTATATGAACAAGGACAACGCCGGGGGAATTGCCGCAATTGATAACACGGTGGAGTTTAAAGAAATCTCACAGAGAACGCCGAGCATACCGACAAACCAAATTACATTCTTACGGGATAACATATACCGTTATTACGGCGTGAATGACAAAATATTGACTTCCACGCTAAACGATACCGAGTTTATTTCATTTTACGAGAATGTAATTGAACCTATCAGCGTGCAATTGTCCTATGAGTTCACATTTAAACTTTTAACGCCACGTGAAATTGGTTACGGAAACCGCATTGATTTTGTGGCAAACCTTTTACAGTACGCCACATTGCAGACAAGAGAAACCATAGGCGGCGGAATGTTTGACCGTGGAGCGTTGACAATCAACGAATACAGAGAACTTATGTATTACGGTCCGGTAGAGGACGGGGACCAAAGGTTGGTATCTCTAAACTATGTCAAGGTTGGGGACCAATCATTGTACCAGGTAGGGCAGCAGAACGAGCCGCCGGATGATACCGGAGCAAATGACAGAGAAAAACGGGCAATGCAAGCGGCCGCCCGTGCCTATATGCAGATTATGAAAGGGGGTTAATGGAAATGCCACAGATAAAACAGTTTATTGCGTGCAAAAATGCCAAGACCGCAACCGTAAAGCCGTTTTGCGAGATTAAAAACATCACAGATACAACGGCGGACCTTTATTTTTACGGGGATATTGTTTCGGATTGGTGGGGAGCATGGCAAGACGAGGACCAATACCCGGATGCAATCAAAAATTTCCTTGCAGAAGCAAACGGCAGAGATTTAAACATTTACATCAATAGCGGCGGCGGTTCGGTGTTTGCCGGAATTGCTATTTACAATATGCTTAAACGCTACCAGGGAAAGAAACATTGTTTTGTGGATGCCCTGGCCGGTTCGATAGCATCACTTTTTCCGTTTGTGGATAGTGATAAACCGACAATTCCAAAGAACGCCTATTTGATGATACATAAGCCGTGGTGTGATTGCGAGGGCAACGCTAACGAATTGCGTAAAATGGCGGACACACTGGAAGCCATAGAAGCCGGGATTTGGAGTATCTACGAGGAACATTTAGCAGAGGGCGTAACAATCGAGCAGATAAAAGAGTTAATGGAAGCGGAAGCATGGTTGAGTGGCGAGGAAGCCGCAAAATACTTTAATGTGTCGGTGGGGGAAGAAAATACCGCCGTTGCGGCAGTCCAGGACTACACGAAATTATATTGCAAGAACATGCCGGAAGCATTAGCCGGGGGAAATCCACCGGACGATACCAAGGACCAGGCAGCAGCCAAAGAAAAAGAAATCAGAAGCAAAATTGCAGCATTAACAATTCAACACATGGAGTAAGAAAGAGAGGAAAGCAGCATGAACAGAGAACAGTTAATGAAAATGAGCAAGAAAGAGTTAAAAGCACGCCTTGTTACCGTGGGTAAAGAAGCCCAGGACAAGAGCGGCGAGGAATTAACCGCCCTCATGGACGAAGCAAAGACAATTGGGGAAATCCTGGACGAGATTAAAGCCCGTGAGGAACTTGCAAGAGCCGCAGCAGCGGCAGCAGCAGAGGGAGAAGAGCCGGGAGATGATACAAAGGGCGGCGAGGGTGCAGAAACCCAGGATAAGGCAAGAGCGGAAAGCGGCAAAGCCTTAAAGAATGGCAAAGCCGTTAAATTCAAGGCAAAAGCCATTGCGAAGCCTTTAAACACAATCACAACCGCAACGGGCGTTGTGATGCCGCACCATACAAGCCCGGATATTTCCCCTACATTCAACAATGTATCGTCCCTTATTGACAGAGTAAAGACCGTTCCGCTTGTAGGCGGCGAAAGTTATCAGCGTCCTTATGTGAAATCATACGGGGACGGGGCCGGTAGCACCGCAGAGGGAGCAGATTACAACACATCCGAACCGGAATTTGGTTATGCGGATATTGTGCGTGAGAAAATCACGGCATACGCAGAAGAGCCGGAAGAGATGCAGAAGTTACCGGATGCAGACTATGACGGCGTTGTGGAAGATAGCGTTACAAGAGCAATCAAGCGTTACGCATCCCGTCAGATTTTGGTAGGAAAGGGCGGCACGGGAAAATTCCGTGGCATTTTCTACAACCCGGATAGTGCATCAGATGATATTATCGACCGCACAACGGACATTGCGACCATTACCGCAATCGCAGATGATACCCTGGATGAAATTATTTATTCATTCGGTGGGGATGAAGAGGTGGAAGATGTGGCCGTGTTAATCCTCAACAAGAAAGACTTAAAGAAGTTTGCAAAGTTGAGAGATAAGCAGGGCAGAAAGGTTTACACAATCGTAAACCACGGCAATACCGGAACAATTGACGAAGTGCCTTATATCATCAATTCCGCTTGTGCAGAAATCGGCGGAACAAAAGATGCTTATTGCATGGCTTACGGTCCGTTATCCAATTATGAGGTTGCCGTATTCTCTGATATTGATGCACAGAAATCAACAGAGTACAAGTTTAAACAGGGTCAGATTGCTTATAAGGCAAGTGTATTTATGGGCGGAAATGTCGTTGCAAGAAACGGCTTTATCCGTGTAAAGAACCCGTCAGCGTAAGAGAAAGGCGGCTAAAGCATGACAAAGGAACAGTTGATTGCGAAAGCCAAATTGAGAATTAGAAAAACATCAAGTGATATGTTGGATGAAGATGTGGGGCAGCTTGTAGAAGTTGCCCTTGCAGACTTAAAGCGTATCGGTGTGCATAGTTCTTATTTGGACAAAGCAGACATAAAAGACCCCTTAATCATTGAAGCCGTTTTGTTATATTGTCACGCTAATTTTGGAAGCCCGGATAATCAGACACAGTTACTTGCATCCTATGATGCAATGTGTACCAAGATAAAAGGCGGTGGGTATCATAGAGAAGCCAATAAAACTATTGATTAAAAAGAACCAAACAGAATACCAGGAAACGGAAGTAATAGCATCAATTAACCCGGTGGGGCGTGACGAGTTCGCAGCCGCCGGGCAATTGGGTTATAAAGCAACCTCACAATTGGAAGTTTGGGACTTTGAATATGACGGGCAAACGGAAGTTTCCATAGACGGAAAGCGTTATGCGGTATACAGAACCTACGGACCGAAGAGCAACGGAAAAACGGAGTTGTATATTGCGGAAAGGGTGGGGAAAGGTTGAAAGTTTCACTTGATAGCCTGGACGAAGAAATAAAAAAAGAATTGGAAAATTTCAATGCGGAAGTGATAAACGCAGCAAATGACAGTTTCCAGGAAACGGCAAAGGAAGCCGCAGAAATGCTAAAAAAAGGCGGACCGTACCAGGAAAGAACCGGAGCATACACAAAAGATTGGGCGGTTGACAAGCGAGGAAGCCGGACAAGCGTAGTTACCGGGTTAAATGGTTATAGCGTTTATAACAAGAAGCATTACCAATTAACCCACCTTTTGGAAAACGGACACCAAAGCAGAAAAGGGGGCCGTGTAAAGGCATTTAGCCACATTGCCCCGGTCAATGAACAATTGGGCGAAATGGTAACCGGAAAGATTGAAAGCAAATTAAGGGGGTAAAAATGGCAACGGCAGCAGTATTAACAGAGAGGGCGGAAAGCCTGGGACTACCCATAACAAAAAACGCCTTTGAGGGGACTTTAGAAAACCCCGTGCCGCCATTACCTTACATGGTTTACCTTTTGCCACGGGAAGCAACCGCCGGGGCGGATAGCAGACCGAATAATCTAATGGCGGATGATTGGCAATTGGAACTTTACACCGTTGCAGATGATGAAGCGGCGGAAGAAATCAGAACACGGATTGAAAACGAGGTTTTACATGATGTGGACTATGTTAAATTTGTGGCTTATGTGGATAGTGAGGAATGTTTTCAAACAGCCTACGAAGTCACGGGATTATTGAGGAAAGCGAGGAAATAAGAATGGACAAAGAAAGCATTGTTTTAGGTAGCGGAGATTTGTATTGTACAGACTTCCAAGGAACAAACGAAGCAATCCCGGATGATGCGGTGATTGAAACAGAAGATAACCGCCTGGGGCATATTAAGGGCGGTGCGGAAATCGAGTATGCACCGGAGTTTTACGAAGCAAAAGACGATATGGGTAAAGTTTCCAAAGTAATTATTACGGAAGAGGAAGCCACCCTTAAAAGCGGAATTATGACATGGTGCGGAACAACGCTTGAAAAGTTATGTCAGACCGCAAGAGTGACAGAGGATAAGACAAAGGGAATTAGAACGGTCAAAATCGGCGGTATCGGCAACGCAACGGGTAAGAAATACCTTTTGCGATTTGTCCATAAAGATACCCAGGACGGAAATATCCGTGTAACGATTGTCGGTAATAACCAGGCCGGTTTTACAATTGCCTTTGCAAAGGATAGCGAAACCGTTATTGATGCAGAATTTAAAGCGCAGCCTATGGATAAAGAGGGTACTTTAATCCTTTACACAGAGGATATTGACAAAACAGAGTAACCGAAACACGGGCCAACGATAAGAACGGGCGGCCGGTTGAAAAATCGAGCCGCCTTATTGCATGAAAGAGAGGAACACAACATGGCAGTAAAAGAATTTAACATGAACAAAATTAAACGTACCTTTTGGCCGTTTACTCTGAAAGATAAAAAGGATGAAAATGGAAATGTGGTTGAAAAGGGCAAGAAAATTATTGTCCGTATGCCGCAAAAGGGCGTTTTTGAAGCAATAAAGGATGTGGAAGCCAACGGAACGGGCGAGGATGCAGATACATCAACCATTTATAACCTTGTGGCAGCAGTATTAAACAACAATATGGGAAATGTGAAAGTTTCCGCCGAAGAGGTAGAAAGTTACGACATTGAAGAGTGTACGGCAATCCTTAACGCATACATGGAGTTTGTGGATGAATTAAAAGCAAACCCAAACTAAAAATGCCCTATTATCCACGCCAGGATAAAAAGGGCGAAATCCCGTATACAATCCTTACACGCCCGGAAAAATTGGTTATGGACTATTGCCATATCAATATTTACGAAGTCCAGGAAATGGAAATAGATATTTACCTTTTTTTCTTACGGGAAGCAATGATTTTTGAAAATTCACAGACCGAAGAGGGACGGAAGTATTTAAAAGATTGTTTCCGTATGGAGCAGACCAAACCGGACCGTGAGGGATTAAGAGAAAGATTTGGAAAGAAAGGGGGAAAATCAAGTGGCTAACAACATTAAGGGTATTACTATTGAGATTGGCGGAGATACAACCAAGTTGCAAAATGCCTTAAAGGGTGTAAACGGGGACCTCAAAAGTACCAAGAATGAGTTAAAAGAGGTTGAAAAGGGCTTGAAATTAGACCCCAAGAATACCGAACTTTTAGCACAGAAACAACAGTTGCTTACAAAGGCAGTAGGCGAAACCAAAGATAAATTAGATGTATTAAAAACGGCAGAAGCCCAGGTGGAGCAGCAGTTTAAAAACGGCGAAGCATCCGAGGAACAGTACCGGGCAATCAAACGTGAAGTAATCGCAACGGAAGCGGAACTTAAAAGCCTGGAAGAGCAAGCAAAGGCGAGCAATTCAACACTTGCAAAGGTGGGGGATGCTTTCGGAACGGTAGGGGATAAGGCAACCAAAGCCGGGGAAAAGATGATGCCCGTAACGGCCGGAATAACCGCATTAGGGGCCGCCGGAGTTGCCGCATCTATGGAATTAGATAACGGCTATGATACCATTATTACCAAGACGGGAGCAACCGGGGAAGCCCTGGAAAGCCTTACAACCGTAGCGGACAATGTATTTTCGGATATGCCGACTACAATGGATGATGTGGGCGTTGCGGTTGGAGAAGTAAATACAAGGTTCGGGGCAACCGGGACAGAGTTAGAAAATCTTTCAAAAGATTTTATCAAGTTTGCAAACATCAACGGAACGGATTTAAACACGGCTATTGATAGCGTGGACAGTATTATGACAAAATTCGGCGTTGATGCTTCACAGACAAAAAACGTGTTGGGGCTTATGACAAAAGCGGGCCAGGACACGGGTATTTCAATGGAAACATTGGAAAGCGCACTTACAACCAACGGTGCAAGCCTTAAAGAAATGGGGCTTGATTTAACATCATCCGTTAATTTGCTTGCACAAATGGAAGCAAGCGGCGTTGATGTTTCAACCGCCCTTGCCGGAATGAAAAAAGCGGTGCAGAACGCAACGGCAGACGGTAAGAGTGCAGACGAAGCATTGACCGAAACAATAGATAGTATCAAAAACGCCAAGACAGAAACAGAAGCCTTAACCATTGCATCCGACCTTTTCGGAAAGAAAGGTGCGGCGGAAATGACCCAGGCAATCCGTGAGGGGCGTTTATCCGTAGATGATTTAAGCGGTGCTTTATCAGACTATGGGGATGTGGTAAGTGATACATTTGAAACCACATTAGACCCGTGGGATGATGCAACCGTGGCAATGAACAATTTGAAACTTGCCGGGGCAGACCTGGGAAATTCTATTTTAACCACATTGCAGCCAACAATTGATAAGGTTGTGAACAAGGTAAAAGAGTTTACAACATGGTTTAAAAACCTGGACGATAACACAAAGCAGATGATTGTAAAAATCGGAATGATTGTTGCGGCTATCGGCCCGGCTTTAATCATATTTGGGAAAATGTCAACGGGAATATCCGGGGTAATAAAAACCGTAACGGGATTAACAAGCAAAATAGGCGGAATGAGTGGTGTTTTATCAGCACTCACGGGACCGGTTGGAATAGTGATTGCTATTATAGCGGCACTTGCCGCCGGGTTCATTGCTTTATATAAAACGAATGATGAATTTAAAGAGAAAGTGGACGGGACCATAGGAAAGGTAAAAGATGCCTTTTCGCAGATGTGGACAACCATACAACCGCTTTTGGAGAGCCTAAAGCAAGCGTTTATTAACCTCATGGCTGCATTAAAACCCGTATTTGAATTTGTTCTTACATACATAGCAAGTATTGTAAATGGGGTTATTAATGCAGCAGCACCGATAATTGCAGCAATCCAAAATGTGATTGATTTTGTTACCAATATCATAAATGCCATTATAGCGTTATTGCATGGAGATTTTGACGGTTTCTTTTCGTATCTGCAAGGTGCGTTTAATAGTGCAATATCGTTTGTAAAAAACATCATCCAGGCGGTTATAAATTTCATAATCGGATTTTTAGAGGGGTTCGGCGTAAATGTAAAAACATTATTTACCAATATTTGGAATAGCATTGTTGCCGTATTCCAGGGCGTGGGTAAGTGGTTCAGTGACCGATTTACGGAAGCATGGAACGCAATAACCACAATTTTTTCTGCAATCGGTTCATGGTTCGCCGCCAGGTGGAACGATATAAAAACCGCCCTTGCGACCGTGGCAACGTGGTTTCTTACCATGTTTACAAATGCCTATACGAATGTAACAAACGTATTCGCTACAATTGGTTCATGGTTCGCCGCCAGGTGGAACGATATAAAAACAGCACTTGCAGCAGTAGCCACATGGTTTTTAACTATGTTCACAAACGCATACACCAATGTAACAAATGTATTCGCTGCAATCGGTTCATGGTTTGGGGCAAGGTGGACGGAGATAAAAACCGCCCTTGCATCCGTTCCAACATGGTTTAAAACACAGTTTGATAACGCATGGACGAACATAAAAAACGCATTTGCCAATGTAACTTCCTTTTTCTCTGATTTATGGGAGAAAATCAAGGGCTGTTTCGTGAATGTCGGCGTGGCTATCGGTTCAGCGGTTGGGGATGCCTTTAAATCGGCAATCAACAGTTGCCTATCAACCATAGAGGGCGTTGTAAATAAGTTTATCGGTATGATTAACGGGGTAATTGGAATTATCAATGAGATACCGGGCGTTTCACTTTCAAAAATTGATACGCTTTCACTTCCGAGACTTGCAAAGGGCGGTGTATTAAGAGAGGGTACGGCAATGGTAGCAGAAGCCGGGCCGGAACTTTTAAGCATGGTAAACGGAAAGGCAGTTGTAACACCGCTTACGGGTTCAGCGGTAAACACGGCAGCAGACAACCTAAAGAGCAACAATAGCGGTTTCCACCAGGAAATCAATATTACAAGCCCTAAAGCCCTATCCCCTTATGAAGTGGCAAGACAAACGAGAATACAGACCCGTGCAATGGTTATTGCAATGCAGAGGGGGTAAATTATGGCAGATATTACAGTTACTTGTACAAATGATAAAAATGTTTCTATTGCCTTTAGGTGGGATTGGGATAATAACCCATTCCACCTATTAGGACTTGACGGGATATATGGTTATGATTGCAATGTTACCACATCAGAAAACACCACAACAGACGGCAGCACATACCAGGGAAGCACGGCAAAGGAAAGAAACATTGTAATAACCGCAGAGATTGACGGAGATTACAGAAAGAACCGGGAATTACTGTATAGAGTGTTTCCAAAAGGCAGAACCGGAACGCTTGAATATAGCGAGGACGGGGATATAAAAACAATCACTTACAGAGTGGAAAGCGTGACACCAGGGGCAACAACGGGCGTTGTAAGGGATTATACAATTAGCCTTATTTGCACCGACCCGTATTTTAAGGACCTGTCAGATGTGGAAGTGGTAATGGCAAGTTGGGTATCAGATTGGTACTTTGAAAACGGGTTTGATATTAACGGCGTGGAATTTGGACACCGGGAAGCCGAGTTGGTAAAGGAAATTGAAAATAACAACGGTGCGGACAATATCGGAATAACTGCAATATTCAGAGCGGACGGCATTGTAAAAAATCCGGCTATTTACCATTCAGAGAGCGGGAAATATATAAAAGTCGGTTCTGCCGGAAATGATTTTGAATTGCAAAGCGGCCAATATGTGGTTATTTTCACGCACACCGGAAAGAAAAATATATACCTTTTGGACGGTGTGAGCCAGGCAGAAATTGAGGAACACAAGGACCGTTACGGAATGATTGATTGGGACACGGTTGTTTCCAGGTACGGAACAATCATAAATCAGTATTTGGACGAGGACGGGGATTTTATACAGTTGCAGGACGGCACAAACACCATTACATACAATGCAGAAAGCGGAATTAACTATTTATCCGTGTCCGTATATTACCGCATTTCATATTTGGGGGTGTAAGAGCATGGAAATTATTGTATATGACCGCAATTTGTACCGCCTGGGGACGATTGAAAATCATACATCCTTACAATGGCATAGAAAATATTATGAGTGCGGCACGTTTGAGTTACACGCCCCGGCAACAGAGGACAACATAAGACTTTTACAGCCGGGTAATGTAATAAGACCAAAGGGAAAGGATGAAGCCGCCGTTATCCGTGGAGACCAGACAGAAGAGGAAAGCACCCTTGTAAATGAGATTGTGCGAAACGGCTATTTTTTGCCTATATATTTCAATGACAGATTGACCGGCCCCATGTTCACATTCAACGGAACGTGTGAAGATGCTATGCGCTTTATGATTAACCGCATGGAAGCAGTACCATTATTGGAAGTAGCCCCAGGAATAGGGGACACAACTAAAATAACATTCCAGGCAACCTATAAGAATGTATTAACCTATCTTTCCAAGATTGCCCGGTATTGCGAATTGGGCTTTAGGGTAGTGCCGGACTTTAAGGGTAAGAAAATGACCTTTGAAACATACAAAGGCATAGACAGAACCACGAAGCAAGGCACAAAGCCCCGTGTAATCTTTTCAGAGAGTTACAACAACCTAAACCGTGCAAAACATACCTATTCAGACGAAACCGCCAAAACAAAGATTGTTGTAGGTGGGGCCGGGGACGGTGCGGACCGTATTTATGTAACGGTTGGCGGCGGAACGGGGTTTGATTTACGGGAAGAGTTTTTGGATGCCAAAGACATAAATAAAGATGATTTTTCGACCAATGCGGAATACCTGGAAGCGTTACGCATACGGGGGGAGCAGTACAGAGCGGAAAACGCCGTGATTGAGAACATAGAAGCCGAAGTGGAAGCCGAGGTTAATTTTATCTATGGCACGGATTACGATTTAGGGGACATTGTGACGGTAGAAAAGGCGAAATGGAACAAGGTATTAAATTTACGCATTACGGAACTTTGCGAGGTTTACGAATACGGCGGAATGTACGTTGTTCCTACTTTTGGGGATGCCCTACCCACAACCATAAATTGGGACAATTAGGAAAGGAGAGGAAAAGCAAATGGCAGTAAGAGGATTTTTTTACAATTCCGTAAATAAAGACCGCTTATACAACGGCCAGGATATGAACGAGGATAAAGCCCCGTTCTATAAAGAGGGCGTGGCGTATGGACATTTGCAAGTAACCGCAGACGGGGAAAGTATGGCGGTAAAGGTGGATGGCGGCAGCCGTACCGGGTACGCATACATTAACTTGCACACAATCCATAATACAACCGTCCTGGAATTGCCCGTGAGCGGTTCGAACGGTACATTGCCAAGAATTGACCGTGTAATATTGCGGAATGATGAAACAGAGCGAAAACCAAGCATTTTTATTTTAGAGGGGGCATATTCAAGCAATCCGCAGCCACCGGAACTTACGAACAATGACACAATCCAGGAAAAATGTTTGGCGGAAATTTATGTGGCCGCCGGAGCGGTGGCAATATCCCAAAGTGATATTACGGACACCAGGGCAGACCCGGGATTGTGCGGTTTCATTGCATCACAGTTTGAGGACTTTGATTTTTCGCAGTTCACAAAGCAGTTTAACGCATGGTTCGCCCTGGAAAAAAAGAGCATGGAACAGGACCATGCAAATTTCATTGAAGAATACGCCGAAATGACACAAGCATTTATGACGGACCAGGAAACACAATGGAATAAGTGGTTTAAAGAGAAGCAAACGGAACTTTCCGGGGACATTGCCGGGAAACTGCAATTACAGATTGATGATGTAAAAGAAAAGGTTTACAACATTGCCTTTAAGGTTTACATCATTAGCACATTGGAGCAGATTACAAGCCCGGTAACGGTAAAACTTACAAACAAGACCACGGGGACCGTGCAGACGGTTACAGTTACAAAAAGTCAAATGGGCTTTTATGTCACGGAAGCCGGAGAATACACCGTGGAAGCAGATTTGGAAAGCGTTATGGTTACACCGAAAGCCTTTAAGGTTACAAATGATAACCTTATGACAACGCAGAATATTACATTGCGTGAGGGTTCAAACCTGGGCTATATCGGAAATTATATTGGTTCATTCATTGCACAATAAAAAGAAAGAGAGGATTAAACAATGGTAGGATTTCCAAAAGTAATTAAAACAAAGGCGGATTTAGTCAACACCTACAAACTTGTGAAGAAAGGCAGATTGAAGAAAGAAGATTGGTTGGCAGCAGTTGAGAAGTTGGAAAATCAGAATTTCATCTTTTGCCCTATCCTGGAGAAAACCGAGGATAGAAAGGGTGTTACCCTTATGTTTGTAAATGAGGTTGCAGAGGGGGACAAGGTAAAAGCCGGGAACGTGACCGCAACCGTTAAGAGCGTGGAGCATATCGAGGTTGAAAAGGCAGCAGAAGCAGACCAGGAAGCAGCAGAAGCGGCAGAGGGAACGGCGGCAGCAGATACCGGAACAACCACAAATAACAATCAGACCAAGCACACAATCTTAACACTTTCAAAGGCTATTGCGGCGGATGCGGCTACAATCGGTATTCCGGCAGAGGTTACATTTTATGACCGCCTGGGAATTACAGAAGAGGAAGTGGAGCAGATGAAAGGAGAGTTAGCATAATGGGAAGATTATTTGTTTATGACGAGAATATGACGGACGAGAGGGCGAAAATTACAGTTGCCAAAATGGCCGCCGTATCGGACATTGTAGCGAGTGAAAAGGCATTTATACAGTATTCCGCAGCCGGACAATTAACCGTGCTTGCCAGGGCAGTTATTGCGGTAGGGGATGCAATTTTTCAGACCGAGGAAACAACGCTTTCCGCCGCCAACCTGGACGGTGCAAGCAGTTTTGCACACGGTAAGGATTATTACATTTACTTGTGTGACAATGGCAAGGACAGTTCCAACGAGGTTTATTTAATCTCTGAAAATTCCACATTCCCGGACGGGGACGAATGGGACGATACAAACACCCGTAAAATTGGCGGTTTCCACTATGGTTTTGTTAGAAATGTGGATGAATACGGCAGAGAAGTAAATACAAGTGGAAGCGTGCGTGGCAGCGGTTGGGAAAGCAATGTGCGTGAGGACATTGCCCCTAACTCTGTATGGACTGCCTTACACCGTCCGAAGTGCGACCCGTCCGGTATGGCTTACCTGGGGAACGGATTGTGGGCGGATATTTACCTTGCATCAGATGATGGGGCAAACGGCTTACAGTCCGTATATAACGCAACGCCTATTACGGGTACAGAGGGCTTAAATTGGTATATTGCCAATGAAAAGGCCACCCGTGTCGGAAAGCGTTTACCGGACCTTGCAGAATGGTTAGTTGCAGCAGAGGGAAGCCCCCAGGGATTAGACGGCAGCAA
>OGQS01000529.1_pt1 | contig 27657 bp, 24 predicted proteins | sample 1553331 | NCBI WGS metagenome assembly OGQS01 (sample SAMEA2580012, study PRJEB22360) | human gut metagenome | biome: human gut; feature: human-associated habitat; material: faeces | place: Denmark | collected 2008/2010
TAAAGCCTCCGAAGGGCGATTGGGAAAAATTACGTATTTTGCAGAGCTTCCTTAAATTATATAAAATCTACTTTTTATGAGGAACAGAACAACATAAATACCCACCGAGAATAAGTTATCATGCCCAACCCATTAACAGCTCGATTATCAGATAAAAAAAGAGTGTCGTCTAATTCATTTTTTTTAACAGCGACAAAGGAATTGAGGAAACTATAACCGTCGACAACAAAATCCGTCTACTTTATGCTGCAAAAGAAGAAAGTGGAAATTTCGGGGATCTCCTTTCCAAATATGTAGTAGAAGACTTATCCGGTAAGAAAGTCGAAAGATACGATAAACAGGACGGAAGACCACATTTGGATGCTATTGGATCCATTCTTGGAAGAGATGAGATTTGTAACGCTCCTTACGTTTGGGGTTCGGGTTTTCTTAGCCATACACCAAGCTGGAAAATTTGGTTTGTAATGCTTCGTCAATTTTTCAGAGGAAAGTACTTGCCTCCGAAATTTTTTGCGGTAAGAGGTCTTAGATCTTGGGAGATACTTAAAAAGGCGGGCTTCGATTGTCCGAAAGTGTTCGGCGACCCAGGATTATTATTACCGGCTCTTTATTTTCCACGACATGTTGAAAAGAAATATAAAGTCGGAGTAATTTGCCATTGGAAGCATCACAAAATCAAAGATTTCTTGTTTACCGAAAGAAATGATGTGAAATACATCGCAATAGAAAGAGAATATTCAGATATCACATCTTTTATCGACGAGTTGCTTTCTTGTGACGTCATTTTTTCTTCTTCTCTACATGGTTTGATTTTGGCAAACGCCTACAAAGTTCCAGCCGTACGATTTACTGTCTGTGGAGCTTCCATTCACAAAAAGGAAGAAATGCAAGACTTTAAGTTTGAGGATTACTTGTCGGGTCTGAGATTTCAATCCGATTGCCCGGGAGTTAAATATGAGTTTCCAATTATCCAAGTAAAAAAAGATCAAATACTTGATGAAAAGTTAATGGAAACTATCCTATCAATAGCAAGCGTTCCTCCTTATCAATTTAACGCAGAGCCGTTACTTAACGCTTTTCCCTTAGACCTCTCTCGCGACATATTTAGTTCGAAAACGTAAAAGCTCGTCCAAGGAAGAGAGGGATTTTTCTCAAGTGAGAAAAGAAGAAGGTTATCTCAGACCAATTTACGATCTCCAAAAAGTCAAACCCGGCACGGCGGCCGGGTCTCGAGATACCAGAAGAAACTATTTCTTGGCTTTGGCTCTTCCTTTACGGGCCGGTTTCTTAGGTGCATTAACAGCGTCCTTGAAAGCCTTGCCTGCAGTGAACTTAGGAACCATAGCTGCCGGGATCTTGATTTCGACTCCGGTTGAAGGGTTGCGGCCGGTGCGTGCTTGACGCTGGCTTGCATAGAATTTGCCAAAACCGATGACAGTGTACTCTCCGCCTTCCGCAACTGTCTTCACGATTGTGTTGGTGTAGGCGTTTAGAACTTTTGCGACCTCAGTTTTGGCGAGTCCGGTTTCGGATGCAACGGCTTCAATCATTTCAGTCTTATTCATTGGAATTCTCCTATTGAGAGCAGTGACTTTTCAGTTAACTCATCTATCTTACCCTTATTTACAATTCTTTAGGAGATTTCTTTTTACGAATGTGGCTTTTTAGTCCTTTTAAGTTTTCACCAAAGTTTGTTTTCTTGGCAAGGTTTTTTAACGAAAGGGTTTTCGTTTCCTTGTATAGCTTCAATACGCTTTGCACGAATGCATTCCCATCTTTGGACGGGATATTGCTTATCCCATGCATCCATCAGTCGAGCTTGTTGTTTACTTAAATTGAATTTTGGATAGGCATATGCCATATATTTATAAGTCCTCGCAATGGCACCTCTAGAGGCTTTAGGAGGTTCCGCCCTGTTTTCTGATATTTTCATTGGACAGGATCCAAAACTATTTGGTAGGGTCTCCGAAAGAAGCCCGAAGTTTTTATTACCTCGTTCTGCATTCACAGCTCCGATAGAAGGGTATAAGTTGTACATGTCACACTGTATCAACCTGAATGTTTTATTGGTTTTCTCTGCACACTTCCTGCCTTTAAATGGTTTTCCTTTATTATCAAAACAATCAGACGAGCCCTCCCTCCATTCCATAAAGAAGCGACCAAAATTTTCTGCAGGGACGACATGTTCCCATTCAATTCTTGAGGCTCGCTTTTTATGTGAGATTGTTTGAAATCCTTCCGGTAGCAGAATTTGTTTATTCGCCATAAAAGGAGCCTGGCAATAAAGCGTGAAGCGATGGTCAAAGACAACATCTTTTTCCAAAATTTTTTTAACTTGATTAAAACTCTCGAATCTCTGATTGCCGTTTATATTTTCTGCTAGAGATGGTGCTTGAAAGAACAATGTTGAGGAAATTAAAGCGAAGGTAATTAGGGTACGCATGAATCAAATAGATAAGTAGTTGCCTATATGAACCATAAACTCAGGTAGAGGGGTAAAATAAAGTGAACCCGAGTCTGGGCCTAAAATCGGAGCATTATAAGGGCCTACTATTTGTGCAGACAATTTTTGCACCATAATTCAACAATTGAATCTAAGTACTTTTATAGTTTGCTCGCGAAAATAATTACGTAAATTTGTAGTCTATTAGTTTGGTGAGCGCTGGAATTTTAATTTATGGCAGAGAAGAGAAATTTCAAGATAACGCCCGTTATTGGTAACTCTCTATTAATAGGCATCTGTGCCGTTTTACTTGGTTTGAAGAGTCTATTCAATTCCAGTTTGCTTGGAAGATGGGATATTGGACAAATACTTATTTTTATAAGTTACACCTTCGGGCTGTTTTCTCTGATTTCCCTTATTGTTGGGACGATTTTTCTTACTTATCCCTTATTCAAGAACCTAAAAAAGACGTCTATAGGACTTTTTGTTCTCATTGATTCGTTGCTACTGATCTTCTTGATTAGTGATTCTTTCGTATATCCTCTTTATCGCACACATTTGAATTTCGCAATGATTCAAATGACCTTGTTTGGGGGTGGAAGAATCGTGTCCTTTTCGTGGAGGATGTTTGGCGAAATAGGGCTGATGATTCTGGGGATATTGCTCTTCTCATATTTGTTTGCAAGACTTTCATTTTATTTTTCGCAGTACAGGAAATCCGTCTACACATTGTTCGCCATTGGCTTTATAGGATTTGCAGTTTCAAACTTCAGTTACTCCTGGGGTTTCGCGAACTTCGACAATCGTCTGATTTCTATCTTTGACAAGATTCCCCTAGCCAGGCCGCTCAGAATGAATTCTTTTCTTCAGAAATACGGCTTCGTCGACAGAAAGGCCATAGATACAAAGAAGGTTAATCTTAGCGAGGGCGGTTTAATGAATTATCCTTTAAATCCATTGAATTGCAGTAAAGGTCAAGACTACAACATCCTTTTTTTGTTTGTAGATACCCTAAGGTACGACATGCTTACAAAAGAAGTCATGCCGAATACGTGGAAGTTTGCACAAGAAAACGTCAGATTCAATAACCATTACTCGAACGGGAATAACACTAGGCACGGCATTTTTTCTTTGTTCACGGGGCTGCCTGGAAAATATTGGACAAGTTCTCTGACAACCGGAACGTCAGGCATTCTAATCTCGGCGCTTCAAAAGCGAAATTATGAAATCGGCATTTTTACCGGAGCTCCGTTAAATATGCCCGAATTCCATAAGTCGATTTTTTCCACAGTTCGCGATCTAAACGTATACCCCAGAGGGGATTCGTCGGTAGAGTCTGATGCTTTTGCTGTGGAAGATTTCAAAAAATGGCAATCCGGACTAAAACCGGGATCTCGTTTCTTCAGCTTCATATTCTTAGATTCTGTACACGGATACCAGTTTCCTTCGGGCGAAAAATACGAAGTCTTCAAACCTTACTGGAAATCGGTCAATCATATGGAGCTGAATAACTCATTCGATCCTGCTCCCTATCTTGCTCGATACAAAAACGCCGTTCGTTATACGGATGATTTGATTCAAGAGGTTTTGGGTTACTTAAATAGCAAGAACTTGTTAGACAACACGATAGTAGTGATCAGTTCAGACCACGGCGATGAATTTAATGACAACAAACTGAATTTTTGGGGGCACGGCGGAAACTTTACAGACGCTCAGATAAAAGTTCCCTTGGTGATCCATTGGCCTGGTAAAAAATCGGCCAATGTTGAGTATATGACTTCGCACTTGGATTTAGTTCCTACGCTTCTGCCAGAGGTGCTTGGATGTTCTAACCCCACTCAGGATTACTCGGTCGGAACCTCTATTTGGAAAGAAGCAGGAAGAAGAGACTGGGTGTATTCCACAGGCTGGAGTCGGGACGCTTTCGTCGAGCCTCACCGCATTGTCTTAATTAATGCTGCGGGAGCGTTGGAGTTTTTAGACAAAACATATCGGCCGACCAAAGACCGAACAATCCCGCCGTATTTATCCGAGGTCTTAAAGGAAAATTCAAGGTATGTTAAATGAGCGCCCTCATTTGCAAGCTAAGTTCTTTTCGCCAATCCAACATCGGAGGAAGCTGCAGCTCTCGAAGAACTCGGTTCTCTAGTCTCGAATTTCGTGGTCTGGGCGCTGGGCGAGGATATTCTTCTGTAGTGCACGGAACTACTTTTTGATTGATACCTGCAGCCCTAAATATTTCTTGAGCGAAGTCAAACCAGCTGGCCTCACCTTCACAGGTTGCATGGACGATCCCCCGGAAATCAGTTTCAAGAAGTCTTTCAATCGCAGCAGCTGCAGAAACCGTGCTCGTTGGATTCCCGATTTGATCATTTACGACCTTTATTTCAGGCAAGCCGCTTCTAGCGGCTTTAAGCATTGTCGAGACAAAGTTTTTACCGCCCTCACCATAAAGCCAACTAACCCTCACTATCACCCAGTTATCGCAGCTGTTTTGAATGTTTTGCTCGCCTAACAGTTTACTTTGGCCGTAAACGGATAAGGGGCCAAAGGGGACATCGTATTCGCTGTAAGGCCTGTTAAGCTTTCCGTCAAAAACATAATCACTTGAAATTCCAATGAGCCTGGCACCTGACTCGTAAGCGGCTCGAGCTATGTTTTTACTGCCATCTGCATTTACAGCGAAAGCAAGTTCGGGGTTTATCTCACAGGCATCTACATTTGTATAAGCAGCACTATGGATAATGATGTCGGGTTTGTTTTCCCGACAAAAACGGTAGACCTGGGCTGCATTTGTGACGTTAAGTTCGTTTGAAGACGGGAGGAGGAGCGAGTGTCGGCTGAATTTTTTGACAAGCTCTCTCCCAAGCAAACCGGTTGACCCCGTAATCAATATCCTCATGACACTAAACCTGAGGAGAAGGTTCGAAAGGACGGGGCGCAAGCGTCCTTGGGGCTTAGTGTCGGATTTGTATTTATTGGCCAATCAATTCCGACATCCGGATCATTCCATTTAATGCATCCCTCATCGCTGGGATGATAAAAGTCAGTGCATTTATAGGTGACTAAGGCTTTAGGACTTAAAACGAAAAAACCATGGGCAAACCCAGGAGGAATCCAAAGTTGGTTTTTGTCTATCCCGTTTAAAACAACGCTTTGCCATCTACCAAACGTCGGAGAACTTCTTCTTAAATCTACAGCGACGTCAAAGACTTCTCCCTCTATAGCAGTAATGAGCTTTCCTTGCGGATATTTTTTCTGAAAATGCAGTCCTCTTAACGTTCCAAAGCATGAAAAGGAAAAGTTGTCTTGAACGAAATGACTGGAAATACCAAGTTTTTGATAACGAGTTTCCTGCCATGTTTCGACAAAACACCCGCGGTCATCCTTATGAATGTCGGGAAAAAATTCGATTAAACCTTCAATCTCGAAATGTTTGATTCTCATAATTAGTAAGCAAGAAATCCTAAAGACCGGCGGAGGATCCGAGAAGATTAGTCGCTCCTTGAACGCTGGTCTTCATAATTTAATTTCATCCAGTCACTGTAGTGCTTATTTTTGACGTTCTTAATCCACTCAGGATTACTCAGGTACCAGAGCACAGTCTCTCTGAGTCCGGCTTGGAAGGAGTAAGAAGGTTTCCAGCCAAGTTCTTTAAATATTTTGTTGCTGTTTATGGCATAACGAAAATCATGTCCGGGCCTATCCTTAACGAAACGAATCTGATCGAAGTACGAACAGCCGTCTTTTCTTGGACTAACCTCATCAAGAATTTCAGTAATTGCCCGAACAATCTCTAAGTTTGAAAACTCTGAATTTCCGCCGATGTTATACACGGCTCCGGGAGCTGCGTTCCTGACAACAAGATCAATAGCAGAACAATGATCTTCAACATGGATCCAGTCCCGAATATTCGCCCCGTCACCGTAAACAGGAAGTTCTTTACCTGCGACAGCATTTAATACCATAAGTGGAATTAGTTTTTCAGGGTACTGCCGAGGGCCGTAATTATTAGAGCAATGCGTTATTAACGTCGGTAGGCCATAGGTCCGATTAAAAGCACGGACGAAATGATCTGCGGACGCTTTGGAAGCAGAGTAGGGGCTGTTAGGTCTGTAAGGACTCGATTCCGTGAATGAGGGATCTTTCTTACCAAGTGAACCAAACACTTCATCGGTGGAAACATGAAGAAATCTAAAACTGTCCTTTTCGGCTTTGCACAAATGATTCCAGTAGTCCAAGGCCGAAGAGAGTAGACGGGTAGTGCCAATGACATTAGTTTGAAGGAAGGCTTCCGGCTCTAAGATAGAGCGATCTACGTGGCTTTCTGCTGCAAAATTAACGACAAACTCCGGTTTGAAGTCGCGGAATATTTTTGCGGTCGAAGACTTGTCGGCAATATCTCCTTGGACAAAATAATAATTTGGATGATCGGCTATTGAGGACAAGTTTTCAGGATTGCCTGCGTAAGTTAGCTTATCGAGATTAAGAACGGAATCTCCGTTTGCAATCCTTTGGAGGATAAAGCAGGAGCCGATAAAACCCGCGCCGCCGGTGACTAAAAATTTCATTGTTTATCTAATCTTCCAGTCGAGATCAATAAGCTCCGGAGTGGGAGGATAGGACAACTCTCACAGTCTTAACCAGTAGACTGATGTCCAGCCAGATGTTCCAATTGCGCACATACCAAGCATCCAATCGGACTCGGCGACTGTAGGAGGTATCACTTCGACCGCTTGTCTGCCATAAGCCTGTCATCCCGGGTCTAACCATTGTGTAATCGGAAAAGAAGACGTCATATTTAATGACTTCCTCATCCACGATAGGCCTTGGGCCGACAAGACTCATTTGACCGCGAATGACATTAAAAAGCTGAGGCAATTCATCAAGCGAAGTTTTACGAAGGAATGCTCCGATCTTAGTCACTCTCGGATCATGCTTGAGTTTATGCGTCTCTTCCCACTCTTTTGCCGCTTCAGGGTTGGCACGTAAATATTCTTGTAAGCGCCTGTCGGAGTCGACCACCATTGAGCGGAATTTATAACAGTTGAAATAAATACCGTCTTTACCGATACGCCGATGAGCGTAAAAGGCCGGTCCCGGACTTGAGGCTTTGATGGCAATGGCGATCCCTAAAAGAATCGGTGAAATCGCAATCGTCCCGACGGTTGCGACCGATAGATCGAATGCTCTCTTAAAGAATTGGTTGTACCACCGTGAGAGATTATTTTTAACGGAAATGACGACAAGATTTTCAGAATACAGTCTGTGCATTTCCATATTGGATACAGGCAGCTCCTCCGTTTCCGGTACGAAGGAAATATTCTTAACCAGAGGAAAAATTTCATCAATAAGCGTGTAAAGCCGCCGTTTGTCCATTCTCGGGGCCAGGATCAGGATGTTTTGTACTCCTGTCCGAAGAATAATTCTTGCAGCCTTGTCCGTAGAGCCGAGCCGGGGGTATTTCCCTTCGAGGGCGGTCCCAGAAGTTTTATCATCGATAATTCCTACGACTTTGATTCCAAAAAAGGAGTTTGTCGTGGAATAGTTCAAGACGCGTTTTGCAGTGTCGTCGGATCCGATGATGATCGTCGGTTCTAAAAGGATATTGGCACGGTTACAGAGGTAACGAACAAGAAGGCGAGAGCCGCAAACAAAAACGAAAACAAAACAGCCTAAGAATGCAATGAAAAGGCGCGAAACGACAGGAGCTTTGCCGGCGATAAATAAAACGACAATAGAGACGACAATGGCATAGATTACGGAGTAGAAAGTTCTCCGAATCATCTCCCCGATAGAAAGCAAACGAATATAGGTTCTGCCCCAATGGAGGAAAACCATGAAAATGAGAGGTACAAACAAGTAGAAATAAAAATTGTTCAGCTCGAACCAATCGTTCTTTCTTCCGAGTAACTCTAAAACAATGTCCCTGCCTCCGACGGCACACCACTCGGCAATAATAATAGCCAAGTAGTCCGTAGCCAACAGGAGCAGCGGCTGGAGCGTCGAACTGTACCTGTCGGTAAAAGAGATAGAGGGGTTTGCCATTTATTGCTTACTCGAAATATCTTGAACCTGAATTTTACTCCGAACCTTATTTTTGAAGAATGAAAGATCTGGCCCGCACCTTGGTGTGACCGTAAAGGATCGTTTTTTCACGATGTATTTTTGATTAGGTGATTATTTTATCGACAAGAATTGATGTTGCGGCGTAAACCGTCGCACTGTTGGTTAGATTAGAGTCTTTAGAATAGAGCCGAATTGTTCGAGAATAGATATGGCAAGCAAATCCAAAACGAAAACCGCATGGGTGTGTTCAGAGTGCGGATACGATGCTCCGAAATGGTTCGGACAGTGTCCATCCTGTAAAGCCTACAACACGATGAAAGAATTCCGAATCGAAGCGGAGTCTTCTAATCGTTATGCGCGGGCAGAACAGGCCGCTGCAACTTCCTCGGCAAGAGGCAGGACAGCCCTTGCCGGGACCAGCGATATTCTCGATTTATCAGAAATTGAAGCAAAGGAGAGCCCGAGAATCTTAATCGGCTTCAGCGAACTCGAAAGGGCGCTGGGTGGAGGCTTTGTTCCAGGCTCCGTCGTGCTAATTGGCGGTGACCCCGGGATCGGAAAATCGACCTTGCTGCTCCAAGCAATGTGCAAAATGGTTGCTTTGGGTCAGGTTTGCCTTTATGCGAGCGGCGAAGAAAGTCCGACTCAGGTTGCGCTTCGCGCTCAGCGTCTCGGCGTAAACACTAAAGGCTTGAAATTTATCAGTGAAATTCAGCTAGAAAAAATTGAAGCGATTATTGAAGAAACGAGCCCGCAGTGGGTTGTGATTGACTCCATCCAAACGCTTTTCTCCGAAGATTTAAGTGCGGCGCCGGGCTCTGTTTCTCAGGTTAAAGAATGTGCAGCACGCTTGACGAGAATTGCAAAACGAAAGGGTATCGGCATTATTTTTGTCGGACACGTCACAAAAGAGGGTGCGATGGCCGGCCCTCGCGTCTTGGAACACATGGTTGACACTGTTCTTTATTTTGAAGGGGATCCGGAGTCGAATTACCGTATTCTTCGCGCGTGTAAAAATCGTTTCGGTTCCGTCAACGAAATCGGTGTTTTCGGGATGACAGACAAGGGGTTGCGCGGCGTAAGAAATCCTTCGGCTCTTTTTCTGGCAGAAAGAAGAGAAGGAGTGGCGGGAAGCGTGACCTTTATTAATTTAGAGGGTACGCGCCCGATCCTTATCGAGATTCAAGCTTTGGTGGACAAATCCATGCTCCCCAATCCCAAACGCCTGACCGTTGGTACTGATGCCCAGCGTCTCACGATGCTTCTTGCAATTTTGCATCGTCATGTGACGCTTTCCACTTATGATCAGGATGTTTTTCTAAACGCAGTCGGCGGTATCAAAATCAGTGAAACGGCCAGCGACTTAGCTGTGCTTATCGCAATTGTTTCTTCGATGACGAATCAGGCGGTGAGCAGTAAGACCGCGATTTTCGGAGAAGTGGGCTTGGGCGGTGAGATTAGGCCGGTCTCCAGAGGACAGGAACGTATCAAAGAAGCTTCCAAGCTTGGCTTCACAAGAATCATTGTTCCGCTTAAGAACAAAGCGGCAGATATTCCCGGCGTTGAAATTATCGGAGTGGATAATCTTAGAGATGCGGTGAAGGTGGTATTCGGATCGAATCGTGTTAACCACGACGATCAGGTATATCCTGACGAGTAAATAATGGGCTGATGCGAAGCGTGGCTCCCGGTTTTGCATCAGCCAAAATATAAGCCTCAATAATTTCCCAGTATTTGAAAGCTACTTCAGGGCAACTTCTCTGAAATCCATATTGCTGCAGATGTAGCGAACTTTAGGTTTTGTATCAACTCCGGCTTTTAGCTTGACAGCCTTGGAGAGGAGTTTTTTCTGTTTTTCCGTAGGAGCATCAAAATCAACCAAAGTAAGCGCTTTTGCCGGACAGATTTCCACACAAGCCGGTTCTTTGCCTTTAGTCAGACGATGAGAACATAGCGTACAGTGTTCTGCTTTTCCGGGTTGGGCGTTTTTGGTCGGAGGATTAGACGGTGAGAATAAAGGCTCTTTTTCACCGTAATAACTTGTCAGTTTCCGATCATTAAACATCGGCATTCCGTAGGGGCAAGCGGCTAAGCATGCCTTGCAGGCAATACATTTATCCTGATCAATCAGAATCTCTCCGTGAGGTCCTTTGTAAACCGCCTTCATCGGACAAACTTTTAGACAGGCCGGATCCTCGCAGTGCTGACACGAGGCACGAAAATAATTAATGATGTTTTTTTCTCTATTTTCAACCTTACGGATCCGATTCCATTGAATATTCGGGGAGACTTGGTTCTCCTGCTTACAGGCAATGAAACAGGCGTGGCAGCCGATGCATTCATCGACATTGACAATAATTCCCATTCGACTCATTTTTGGCTCCCGACTTTTCTAACTTCTACATTGACTTCAAAATACGGCGCATATCCGGAGAGGGGATCCCATTGTCTCGGAACGAGTCTTTGCGTGTCTTCTTCACCTTTCCAACCGTACTGAGCGTCTATTGTTCCAGGGGGAACCAAAATGGATACTTCTAAATTTGCCTTCACCGGCCCTCCGAAGGGACTGAAAATTTCGACACGATCTCCGTCTGCCAAACCCCTCGCAGAAGCATCCTTCGGATGCATAGTAATCGTGCTGCACGCTTCGAGTTCTAATAAATAAGGAGCATCCGAACGGGTTTTAGAGTGCGTGATGTATGGCTTGCGTGCTCCGTTGATCATTCTTAGATTGAAACGGCCGTCTGGCTCCATCATCGGTTTATAGACAGGCAGACCGTCGAAACCAAATTTTGCACATCGTGTTGAGAAGAGCTCGATCTTGCCCGTAGGAGTATTAAAGCCGGCTTGTCCATCTGGTCTAAGCAGCCCTTTTTCATATTTTTTCGGTTCGTTCTTTCTGCATTCCAGCGAGGAAACCTGAGGCAAAGCAGCCACTGCGGCTTCGTACTCTGCGCCCCACTCTTTGAGAATGGCGTTGCACGCTTTAACCGGGTCTCCGTTGAAAAAGTGCTTCGGATCGTCCAGGATACAGCCGAGTTCAAGTGCTATTCTCCAGTCTTCTTTGGCCTCACCCAGCGGTTTAACCGGAGTTCGCGGAGCAAATTTTGATCCGTAGACTCCGAAGGGAGCATAGCGTTCAAAATTCATCGCCGCCGGAAGGATGAGATCCATATCTCTGTGGCTTTCTTTTCGATAGAAGTAGTCGGCGCAGAAAGCGAAATCGAGTTTCTTTAAAGCTTCTTGATACTGCTGAGGCTGCGGCCAAATGAATGAATTGAAACCCCAGCCGCAGAAGGCTTTGATTTTGCCTGCATCAATGTATTCCGGGAGACGATTCGGGTTGTACATGATCATCATGTCATGCCAAAGCGGAACAAAGTCTTTGTCAAGACGTCTGTCCTTCTGAGCTTTGGCGTTCCACCACTTGGCCTCATAGAATTTAGGCTGCAGCCCCATCCCGCAGGCCTGAAGCCCTTTCGGTGAAAGCGGAAAACTAACACCGCCGGGAACATCGATATAACCGAGAATACACGGAATGAGAAGTAAGGCTCGAGCATTGTTGACGCCGTTGGTATTATGGGTCAGGCTCTGAGATGTCAGAGAAAATGAGCCGGGACCGTCGGCGTACATGCGGGCTGCATCAATGATCTTTTGAGCCGGTACTCCGGTAATTTCCTCCGTACGCTCTGGGGTAAAAGACTCACAATAGTTTTTAAGTTCTTCAAAGCCGTGGCACCATTTATCGACAAAGGCTTTGTCATAAAGATTTTCTTTGACAAGAACACGGATGATGCCCATAGCGAGTGCAGCATCTGTTCCCACTTTTGGTGCTAGATGGATATCGGCAAACTGCGCGGTTTTCGTGTTTCGGGTATCAATCACGATAATCTTGCAGCCGCGTTTTTTGGCTGCGGTCAGAGATTGCCACCATCCAAGCGGGCGCGACCAGACGTTGGAGGCAAGGACCATAAAAGATTTAGTTTTTACATTCGGCATGGATCCCTGAGACGGACGTCCCCACGTGAGGATTTCAGCCTGCATACAAGCCGCCCGACAAGCGACCGAGGACTCAGTACCGAGGTGAACTGAGCCAAAGTAGCGAGCAAGACGCATAATCGGCGGACGCGGCTCCTTAGGATCGCCGATATAAAACATCACAGAATCAGCTCCGTCTTTAGCTTTAATTCTGGTGAGATTTTCGACAATAATACGATAAGCTTCATCCCAGCTGCAGCGCACAAATCCCGGATCGTCGCTGCCTTTAGGATTGGTCCGTTTCATCGGGTAGAGCAGACGGTTCGGGTTGTAGAGCCTCTGTAGTGTGGAAAGGCCTTTGGAGCAGAGAACATGCCGAGGATTTTCACTCCAATTGCCGATGGACTGAATGATGTTTCCGCAAGCTTTAAATTTTATTCCACAGGACGGAACCTGATTGCAGTTATCGCATATTGAATAACCGATCCACTCGTCTAATGAAGTTTTCTCGGCTGCAGCTGACTTAACAAAGGCTGTTGAAGGAAGGGAGAGGGTACCTAGGATTCCTTTTAAGACTGATCTTCTCTTAATGGTTTGAGGGGTCATGATGGCTTTGCCTTCGAGCGGTTATTTGGGACAGTGGTTTTCAACAAAACAACTCTTTCTTAAATTCTCAAGAATCTTCCGGAGGCCGGCCTCTGGAAAAAGAGGCCGGATCCTAATTAAAGTTCAAGTTATTTCGTTGTTATCGGATATAACCGATCGGCTAGCGCGAGCTTTCTTTAGCTGCGTTCTCTCCGGCAATTCTTCCGAAAACGAATACGTCCAGAAGCGCATTACCGCCCACGCGGTTGGTACCGTGAATACCTCCTGTGATTTCACCGGCAGCATACAGACGCGGAATCGGAGTTCCTGTTGCATCCAGAACCTGCGCTTTGGTGTTGGTATTGAGGCCGCCCATCGTGTGGTGGACTGTCATTCCGGTATAACAAGCCCAGAAGGGACCCTGAGCAATTTTTCGGGTCAGATTCCGAGGAGCCTTATGGAAGTCCGGGTCTTCTTTATTCTTAATAAGGACGTTGTTATAGCGATCAATAGTTTTTTGAAGACCTTCTGGGTCAACCCCCATTTTCTTGGCAAGTTCTTTAATTGTCGGGGCGGTCCAAGCTTCGTCAATCGCAATTCCGCGTTCCACTGCATCGTGAACTGCGCTGTTATAAGAGTTGTACTGGTTGTTGTCTACGACTGTATAAGCATATCGTTCAGGAGTACCGAGAACTGCATCTCGAATCACGTCACGGCGTGCGCCTTCATCGACAATACGATTTCCTCGCTTGTCTACGTAGATGGAACCGTCAACGTTGGTGTTCAAAATGATTTTTAGTTTCTTGCCTGCAGGGGCGCCCGGAGTAGATTGGATGAAATCCATCCCGACCAAGTAGCCCCCAATGCGGTTGGCAGCCAGCATTACGTCCCCGGTGTGGCCGGGGAGGTTATCTGTACCGAGACCCGCGGTTCTCGGATCGTGCAGCTCTCTGAGGTATTGATTGCCCGAGAAACCGCCGGCGGCTAAGACCACGGCTTTATTCGCTTTGATGTTAAGGGTGTGGCCCTTGCTGTTTTGCAGCTTGACTCCGATCACATCGCCGGACCAAGGCTGTTCACGGTAGATCTCAACGACGGAGTATCCCAATTTAAACGGAACGTTTCTTTCCTTGAGAGCTTTGCTTAAAACGCCTGTATAGCCGATACCTTTGGGTACTGCAGGAGAGTGAGCGCGAGGATAAAGTCCTCCGAACATTTGGTGGACAGTCGGCTTAAACTCCATTCCGAGGCCTTCCAGCCAAGTGATTACGCTATAGGCGTTGTCACAGAGCACCTTAACGCGTGCGGGATCACCTCTGAAATCTCCGGCGGCCAATGTTTGGGCGGCGTGCTTAGCCGGAGAATCTTCAATATTTTGTTTCGGTTGGCGAACCGGGTCCGCAGCATTAATCTGACCTTGAGCGGCCATGGTATTACCGCCGGCAAAAGGCAATCTTTCGATAATGACGGGCTTGACTCCGTTTTGAGAAGCGAGAAGAGCTGCAGCCATCCCGGCTCCGCCTCCGCCTACAACAACTACGTCATAATTTTCATCCCAAACTTCTGGAAGGTATGGATTCTTCGGAGACTTTTCCTGAGCAAGAACAGGAACAGAGGTGAGGGCAGCTGTACCGGCGCCGACATATTTAAAAAGACTTCTTCTGCTAAGTGTCATAGTGTTGCCTCTTTTAAGTGAAATTTGATAATTGAAAGATTGAATTCGAAAACTATTGCTTTGAAAAAATGGGAGGTAGCGTTGTAAAGGGCAAAATCTCTCCTAACCAGTGACAAGGTCACGGGCGGTTAAATCAAGGAATGAGGAGGTAGGTCAGCCAATTCGGCCAACCACTCCGGTTAAATATCGACGTGTGAGAGAAACTCTTTGAGTTGCTGAAGGTCCTTGACACCTACTTTTTTATAGGCGTTGGCCCGATGAGTCTCTACCGTTCGTTCGCTTAAACCAAGCCTCTGTGCAATTTGGTAGTTCATCAACCCGGCATTGACGCTGTTGAGGATTTGCTTTTCTCTCTGTGTGAGAGCATCGTAAAACTCCTGATAACGCACAATGCGGAAATCTTTCTGACGGAATGCAAAATCGCTTTCGACCGCTCGCTCAACGGCTTCTAATAAAATTTCTGATGAAATAGGCTTTTTCAAGATATCTGCGGCTCCGCTGCGGAAAGCGGAGATAGCCATATCTACATCAGCATGAGCCGTCAAAAAAATGATCGGCTGCCTATAACCTTTATGGGCCAAAATGTCTTGAAATTCCAAGCCGTTGACGAGCGGCATCTGATAATCCAGGATAATGCACCCGGGAACGTCGGGATCATCTTTTTTAAGGAAGGTCCCGGTTTCGGAGTAATAAGAAACTAGCCATCCGTCGGTTTTTAGCATAAATCGGATCGCATCGCCGAAGCCCTCGTCATCGTCTACGATTCGAATCACTGCTTTTTCCTTGTACTGGCTGTTCATTTCATTTCCCCGGTCTCACGTTCCTGCAGTGTCAGAAATTATGCTGGACTCCAAAAGCCGTCAGAAGACGAGTTGCTTTGGCTTCTGCTTTGTTGAACATTCCCGTTCCCCGAGCATAAGTGCCTAATGCATAAACCAATGTTCGCTTTGAAAGCGGATATTGATACTTCAGAGAAGCAACCCAGCGGTTGCCGTCACGGTCAGCATCTTTCTTCGCACTGGTTCCCTGCCATTTTCCCACATTCCATTTGAAGGCACCAAAAATTCTGCCGCCGGCCAGAGGTGTGCTCGCACCGATGACAAATGTGTCTGAGCGGAAGCCTTTTTTGCTGCCTTTGACCGCTGCGGTCGAACCGAAACCTAAATCTTTTGCATAGAACGCATTTGGGCCTCCTCCGAGACTTCTGGAATTCCAAACGTGCTGATAATCAAAATGGACACGGGTTTGATCAAAGGTTTGATTTACGGCGAAGAAGAGGTTGTAGGTCGGATCAGAGTCAGCTCCGTTGTTGGCTCCGCTTTGGCGATAATCAATGACCGTAAAAATGGTCCCTAAATTAAATCCCTGATTTTTATATTGAGCGGATAAGCCATAGTAATGGTTGTTTTTGGCCCACTTGGCTTCGTCCGTTGAAATGCCGTTTGAGTACTGCGCCGTGAGCGTAAGAGTATTTGTCGGCTTAACTTGGTATGTGACTGAATTGTTGAGCATTCCAGAGTTAACTAACGAACCGATTAACGCTGCGTCAAGATAGTTGCAGGCCATCGGGTTCGCACTCATCTTTGGGAATTGTCCAAAATAACCGGTCGTTCCCATTAGTGATCCGGATCGCCCGAATCCAAGTTCGCCCCAACGCCCTCCGATAATGAGAAGAGAGTCTCTGTCGAAAAGAACTCCGGAAGTTTGTCCCTCGCCGTTGTTAATCTTGAGGCCTTGTTCCAGAACGAATTTAACGTAATTGCCTCCCCCGAGGTCCTCTTGTCCTTTTAAACCCCACCGGCTGGCGGCGTTGCCTCCGGAAATAGCCTGCACTTTGGCAGCTTGTCCTTTGCCTTTGGAGACGCCGAATCCGGTATCAATGACGCCATAGACGGAAACTGAACTGGCTGCGGCTGCTGACATTGCCGCTAAACAAGTGATTGCTGCGGCACTTTTGATTATTTGGATACTCATGCTGAATTTCTCCTTGAAAATCAACTAGGTGAGAAAATGCAAAAACCATCTGCAGAAAAGATTAATGAACCGCTCACTTAAGTGCCCGGTACTTAAGTAGTGAAAACCGTGAAAATCCTGAGGACTAAAACGGTTTGTCCGTGAGATGATGAACACGAAAAAACATGGACGGCTGTTTATGAAACGATTGATTATTTCGATGTTCTTGTTGCTTTATCTCTCGGGGTGTACGGCCTCTGCTGAATACGTTATCGGGATAGGAACAGGAGCTATGGCGGCAAGTCAGAAGCTGTTTTTTGAGGAGACAGCTAAATACTTGGAAAAAAAATTTGGAGCAAAGACTATAGAACTCAAAGGTCCGATTGCTTTAGGAGAATTAAAGGAGTTAATCCGAACCAAAAAGATTGATTACTTTATTTCTTCTGCCGGATTTGCCAGATTGTTAGGCGAAGAAGGTGTGAGAGAATTGGTCATCTATCGACCGGGACCAAACGAGCAGGATCGAAATGAACTCGGATCGACATTTTTTGTCGCAAAAGACTCCAATATCAATACCCTCGCAGAGATGAAAGGCAAAAGGTTTATCGCAAATGATCCGAATGCCTTTTATAGTTACGTAGCTCCCCTAGGAGAAATTTCTTACGCAGGGTATGATCCCTCAGCATTTTTTAGTTCCATTCGTTTTCAATACAAACAGCCGCTTGATTTATTTAAGGCATTGAAGGACGGAAGCGCCGATGTTGCGGCATTACCTAGTTGTTTCTGGGAGAGTCGGCTAATTGACAACCCTGAGCTCGCAAACGCTGTTAAACCGGCAGCGATAGTAAGTGAGCAGCCGTGTTATCGTTCAACTCGCACCTATCCTAACTGGGTGCTCTCCTCTACAAGAGGGGCAGATCCTGCATCCACTAAGCGCCTCGTAGCGGCGCTCTTAGATATGCCGCATCTTCCCGATGGTGCCTCGTGGTCAGTTCAAACTGATCTTTCGAGGGTGGACGCGGTTTTCAAGCAACTGAACATGGCCCAATTTTCTGGTGTCAAGCCATGGACTATTCGAGATTTCCTTCAAAAATATTCTTTTTCCGTTTTTATATTTACTATTTTTTTGTTGGCGCTGCTTACATTCACAGGTTTTTTGTACTTTAAATTGAAAATCCGATCGGCTCAGCTCATAAAGACCTTAAAAGAAAAATTTCAGGCGGATCGGGCAATGAGAGAAACTGAAGCGCGCCTTCTCTCTCTTCAAAAAATTACAACAATCGATCATATGAGTTCTATGATCGCCCACGAATTGCCACAGCCTCTTGGAGCTATTTTGGCGTATTCCGAAGGTTTGCTTCGGCTTCAGAAAGCCGGCTCCATAGATAACGAACTTCTTACAGAAATGCTGATAAAGATCGTTTTTCAAACGCGTAAAGCCGAGGAAATCGTGACGTCAGTTCGTTCCTATGCCAAGGAGCAAAAACTGAAAAAATCTCCATTGAGCGTTAACGATGTTGTGTCTGAAGCAGTTAAAGATTTCAAATCTACTTTGCAGGACTATCCGCTTGAGATTGATTTTGAAGGACACTCTTCGGCTCCGATTTGCAGTTTGGCGCCGCTTGAATTTGAGCTCGCAGTTTTTAATCTTCTAAAAAACGCCAAGGAGGCTTTGAGGACTCAAGGCGCGGATGAACCAAAAGTTTCCATAAAGATCTCTAGCGATGAAACTTATTGTTTTGTCAATATTTCCGATAATGGTGCAGTTATCTCTGATTCGGACTTTGAAAGGATGGGCTCGGTTTTTAAGTCCGGAAAAGCCTCAGGTCTCGGTATCGGGCTATCAATAGTTCGCTCGATTGTTCAAAATCACAATGGTAACTTGGTGATAGAAAGAGGAAAGTACGGAGGTCTGATTTGCAGAATCCGTTTACCCATTTTTAGAGCGGAGTAGAGACTGAGAACTATATGCATCGTTAATCCTTTTCAGATCCTCTCGGACTAAGAAAGAGTTTAAGAAACCACCACTAAGCTAAAATTCAAAGGACATTTGGATGGACGCCGAGTATCAGATACCCCGGCAGTTATGAAAAAAGCCGCCCGAATGAAGGGCGGCCTGAAACTATCTGATTCGATTACTTGCCGGAAAGCTTATTCAAGCGAGCGACCAAAGAAGATTCATCTCCTCTCATCGGACGATGAGTTTCGCTCTTAGACGGTGAAATTGCGGCAGGTTTTTCTTCAATACCGGCTTGAGCATCGGCGTTTGCAAGATTTTCATGCATGATTTCGTCCATGACGGAACCTTTTGCAGGTGTATTCTGTTGTGTCACTGTTTCGTCTCCATTGGATTGCGGTTCGCAGGCAACTCTGCCGTAAGGACCGTAGATATCAGTTCCGGGCTCCGGAACTTTCTCTCCCGGGAACCTCGGGGCGCGGAGTCCATAATAATTCGGGTATGGAGAGGAAGGCAAGAGCAGCATCAGTAAAACCACGAGGTTGAGCAGCGGGATCAGCTGAGCGATCACCCAAAATCCGTTGTGATTTCTGTCGTGGAGCCGACGAACAGTCACCGTGAGGGACGGAAAGAAGATGGCAATACAAAAGATCAGATAAAGACTTCCGAAAATCAAAGCAAGGACGGGATCTTTCGGGAAAACCGGGATGCCGTCCGCCATCGCGTCTTCAGGTACGTCCACGAGTTTTGAAATGAACCAAAACGCCCACAAAATCAAAAGGTTGATAATCGTGAAGGACCAATACTCGGATCGAGAGGCTCGCCCTTGAAACGTAAAGTATTTGCTGAAGCAGTAGCGATACCACTGTAAAAACATTTTTTACTCCTTTGTTATTTACTCATTGTATTGAGGTTAGGGAGGGATTTCTTTTTAAAGCTCCAAAACGTGCAGTCAAAAATCACGTTCAATCTCCTGACTAAATGCAAGGAAAACAATAAAATCTCAAAAAACATTAATGGTGTATCCATGAGAACTATTCAAAAACTTTTCCTTTCAACAGCTCTGGCTGGTTCCGCACTTGTTTTAGTTGGCTGCCAAACCGCTGAGCCCTACGTTTCATATCCTTATGAAGTTACGGCCCAGAATGCACGTATTTTGAAGAGACTCGATGTGAAAGACGTCGCAGTGGATCAAGTGCGTGTTGTTAAAGCCATGGATCTGGAATGTGCCGGGAGCATTATCCCGATTCCCGGTCAGGAAGAATTTAAAACCTTAAACGGAGCTTTCTCGAACTATTGGAGAAACGCCCTGATGGCCGATCTCAACCAAGCAGGAATCCTGAATCAAAAGAATCCTAAGGTCAAAATCTACAATCTGATTGACAGCGTAAAGATTCAGGCTGAACCGACGTTCCAGGCTTGGCGCATCAACATGGAATTGTTCTCCTCTAACGGACACTCAATGAAACTGGATGTGGTGTATAACGCCCCTACCGACGGCTTGAAGAATATGCAGGACGGCTGCCGCAGAGTAGCTTCGACATTGAACAAGGCAGTGAAGTGGTCGGTTCTGAAAGCGATCAGTGATCCCAGGTTTGAAGTCCTGGTTCAGCCCGGACTTGATTTCACACCTTCAATGAAGGCCCAAAGCTTCCAGTCCCTGTTCCTGGGAGAAGACGAGGACGATCGCTGGGTCGATAAAGCTCCGAAGAAGCCGGAAAACTAAAATTAAGAACACTCGGTCTTTAAATTGGGGGGCGGAAGGGCGCCTCCGCAGAAGGGTCAGGGAGTCACTCGGTACTTGTTAAACAGTGGCTTCCAACGCGACGGGTATGCTTCTTTTTGTCTATCCGCAAACCATTGCGCAAATTCACAGACCGCCTTATCTTTTGCATCTTCTTTTCGAATGGCGACAATCATTGTCCACTTTGGTCTGTGCCATCCCGGAAGAAGAGGTACTAAGCGGCTTTCCTCAATTTCTTCTTTGCAGTAAGCGAGAGAAAGGTCAACCGCAATGCCTTCTCCCATGAGAGCGGCTGTTTTACAAGAGAAAGCATCTCCGAGATAACGAAGTTTAAATTCCGGATCCAGGTTAATTCTTTCGTCACCGTGCTCTAATGTCTTTGTAATGGGGTAAATCCTGCTTTCTCTAAGAATTAAGGGGTGAGCTTTTAGTTCATCCAATGATTGGGGAGCTCCGTTTCGTCGAATGTACTCAGGACTTGCAAGCAGCATGTTGTAGCTGAATCCGGCGTCAAAGAGGACCATTTCATCCTCATCGTTTTTGGGCAGGTACGGAAGCATGGCAACATCTGTCTCATTATCTAAAAGGTGCTTATGGTCGCAATCATTGAGGAGCCGTATCTTCAGATTTGGGTGCGCGCTTGCGTATTTATCCATCAACTCGAAGAGATCGTCTCTTGTCATATTCACCGGTAAAGACAAGCGAATCTCAGTCGGCTTTAGGAGAAAATCCTGGACTTTGTATTCGATCTTGTTTTTGGTCCGGAGCAATTCTTTTGCTAACGGCAAGATTTTTTCAGCGCCTTCCGTTAGTTTGAAAGGCCGACAGGAGCGGTCAAAAAGAATAAAGCCAAGATCAGATTCAAGCTCTTTTACTATTCTTGAGACAGTTTTCAGATCCATATCCAGTTCGATAGATGTCTTGGATATGTTTTTTGTCACGGCCGTTGTCAAAAAAACTTGCCACGATAAAAGATTTTCTCTTGGCTTCATCACATTAAGTATTTAATTCTCATTTTTTAAGAAGTAATTCCGGTGTTAAATCTTCTTGCTTTTGAGTATAGCCATTAAGCTTACTAAGTGAAACAACCATTCAAGGAGAAATTATGAAGCTAAGATTGAGCCTTATTGTTTCAGCTGTCACGCTTGCGGTCTGCAGTCAAACAGCTGTTTTTGCTAAAGACGGTACATATACCGCAACGACTCTTGGACGAAACGGTGATGTTACAGTACAAGTTAAGATTCTTAACAACAAGATCGAGGATGTAAAAGTTCTCAATTGGAGTGAAACACACCCTGTCGCCGATCTGCCGAAGCTCAAAGTTCCTCAGGACATTGTTAAGTATCAGTCGATCAACGTTAACAACGTTGCCGGAGCAACCTTAACGACATTCGCTATCAAAGCAGCGGTGCAGGACTGCCTCAAACAAGCTGGTTTGAATCCCAAAGATTATGCGAAGGCGGTCCCTCAGCCGAAGAAGGTCGGCGGGAAAGTTGAAGAGAAAACTGATGTCATTGTTGTCGGTGCCGGCGGTGCTGGTCTTTCCGCCGCAGTAGCTGCAGCTCAGCGCGGCCTCAACGTAATAGTCATTGAAAAAGCTCATTTTGCCGGAGGCAATACCTCCGTTTCCGGCGGCTGCTTCAATGCAGCCGATCCTGAAGGTCAGAAACCTATCTCTATGACGGAAGGTCAAAAAGAATCTATCGAGAAACTTCTGGGTGAAAACCCCAAAAATAAACTTCAGGAAAAATTGATAGGTCAAGTTAAACAGCAATGGGATACCTATAAACAGTCAGGTTCAAAGAGCTTGTTTGATAGTTCTGAACTCCATGCTCTTCAAAGCTGGAAAGCAGGAGATTACAAGGCAAACTTAGCTCTCGTTTACAAGCTCACAAAAGAGGCTCCGGCAATCCAAAAAACTTTAGCCGGAATGGGCCTTGTCTGGCAAAAACAACCGACACAATTTGTCGGAGCTTTATGGCCGCGTTCTCACCGCGCAAGCAATTACAAATCCGGTGTAGGCTACATCGATACGTATCTTGACCTCATCAAAGGAGAAAAACTCCCGATCTCTTTCATGATGAGCACGCCGGCAAGTTCCTTAATTACCAAAGACGGAGCAGTGGTCGGAGTTAAGGCTTCGGGACCGGACGGGAAAGACTACACACTTTATGCCTCTAAAGGTGTGATTTTGGCAACTGGCGGTTTTAGCGCAAATGTGAAGATGCGCAATCAGTACGATGAAATTTGGGATAAAAAGCTGGACAATCAAGTCAAGACGACCAATATGCCTGCGATTACCGGCGACGGTATTAATATGGCCGTGAAGGCAGGAGCAGGACTCAAGGACATGGGCTATATCCAGCTTCTTCCGACCACTGATCCTGCAACTGGTGCAACTAACCATAAGATTGTGGAGTCGACCAATATCTATGTGAATAAGCAAGGCAACCGTTTCGTAAACGAACAAGGCAGAAGAGACGTGCTTGCAAAGGCTGCCCTTGCCCAGCCTGACCATGTCTTCTATGTTATTGGTACGGAACAAACGTTGTTAAAGGATAAAGAAGGACGAGGGCCATACGGTATCTTGATTTCCGACCTACTTAAACAGAAGAAAGCATTCAAGGCCGATACGCTGGACGAGCTGGCGAAAAAACTTGGCATGAATCCGGATAATCTGAAGCGTACGGTCGCGAAGTGGAACGAATTCTGCAAGACACAGAAGGGTGATGAGTTCGGCCGTATGAGCTGTGAGGAAGGAAACAAGCTTCCCGGCGGTCCGTACTATGCCTCTGTCATGACTCCGTCTGTACACCATACAATGGGCGGCGTGACGATCGACGAAGACACCCGTGTACTCGATAAAAAGGGCAGACCTATTCGCGGTCTTTACGCAGCAGGCGAAATTACCGGCGGTATCCACGGGACGAACCGTGTCGGATGCAATGCGGTTCCCGATGCATTGATTTTCGGCACGATTGCCGGTCGGGAAGTCGGTAAGTAGCGTCCGAGAAATCAAGAGGGCCGGAGTTTTCGGCCCTGCTACATAGGATTAAATACTAAAAAATTAGAAGTTAGATTGAAGCCCCGGAAGTTTGGTGCCATCTGGGGCTTGCTCTTAATAGTTTAAGAGGGTGAAATCGCTTTTTCAGGTCACACTGGTTAAGCAATTTTGAGAACTGTTTCCGGATTCTGCCATAAATAGAAGAAACGAGTTCTGGACTGGTTGTACCAGCGAGGATTATTGAGATACCAGCTGACAGTCTTTTTGAGACCCTCTCCAAGAGAGGTCTTGTTTTGCAATCCGAGAACTGTAAGGGCTGACTCATCTTTAGAGATATCAGATGCGATCAGTGAAGTTGTAACTTCTTCGATCAGTGCCTGGTAGCGACCGACCGGCGGCGGAAGGGCCTCGTTCAAACTATCGCAGATCACGTCAGCCGCTTCAATATTTGACATGGAGGAGGTGGTGCCGGTCAAATGATAGTGTCCGCCGATTTTTCCGTTCTTTTCAACCAAGACAATGGCGTCGACCACGTCTTTGACATAGACGAGGTCAGAAACCTTTTCCTCCGGATTGACAACGGGTATCGTTTCACCTTCAATCGCGCGATAAATGATCATGGAGATCGGACTATCAGGCTGCTGGAAAGGTCCGAATGCGGGCGGTACGAGCAAACTGCTGATCGGAAGGCCGTCTGATGCATAACTGTCCAATAATTTAAGTAAGCCGGCGTACATCTTGCCGTAAGTTCCTAAAAGCTTGTAATGCTCGGAGACAACTACGACAATCTTGTGCAGCTTAGTGTCGGCCATGCCGTTTCGCCATTCTTTGACCGTTTCAAAGAATGTACGAAAATTTTCCAAACTGGATTCTTCTTCCGGGTTTTTAGGGGTTATGCAGAAATAGATCGTATCGGCAGCGGCCATGAGCAACGCCTGACGAATTTCCTCAGGATTGGAAATATCGCAGCGAGCAAAGCTGTGACGGCTTTGCTGCATGAGCTCGGCAATATTGAGCAAGTTTCCGAGACCGGAAAGATTGTCAAAATTGAAGACTTGTTGTCCGTCTTCAATGAGCTGATAAACCAGGTTGGTGCCTATGAAGCCGGCACCGCCAAAGACTGCTGAACGATTGCTCACTTTTTTCTCCTTATTTGTGATTTTAAGTGGGCTTCCCACAATCGCAATTGGTATTTGTCAGTTAGGCTTGACCCTAACTGATGGGGAATAACACGGTATTTGTCCGTTTCACAGAACATCTCGGGATTTCCCTCAATTCATACAAATCATCAAAATATTTCTGAATGACAGTTCAAAAAACTTTCAATCTCTGACGAGAAAGTCGAAGAAAAATACCCAAGGTTACACTATTTGTGCGAGCTAAAACTTTTTATCTTAATGGAAAAGAAAGTTCCGTTAATGAGCACGAAGGGTCGCAAGGTAGGCAACGCTGTGATAGGGTGGCGGTGTCTAAATTATTTCTTTCGGAAATCAACAATGCTTAGAAAGATTATGACTGCTACTATTTTAGCCGCGGCTGCGATGGGCGTAAATGCCGAGGATTTTTATCTCAAACCTGTGCCTAAAGGGATGGAAATGAATCTGCCCGTTACCGTTAAGAAGAGTTTCCCAAACGACAAGGCCCGCATCGTTTTCTCAACCATGTCTGAAGCCAAGGACTTGGCTACAGCGCAGAGTGAAGTCAATAAGACCATGGCAGAGGCCCAGCAGTCTGTGAAAGATTTTTCATCAATCGCAAAGATCCGCAACGGAGGATATTACACGCAGCCGATTTATACTAATCCCAAGAAAGGGGAAGCTCCGGTGATTACAGGATGGCGAGCCCGTCAAAACATCATCGTTGAGACAGAAGACGTCAACGGCGTTGCCTCATTGGTCCAGGTCGGACAGCAGGCAAAACTAGTACTTGAAAACGTTTCATATTCTCTAAGTGAGGAAGCGAAAGCTGCAGCACAGGATCAGCTCTCAAAAGATGTGATCGATGCCTTAAATAAGAAGGCTGAATCCATCGCAGTAGCAATGAAAGTTGCGCCTGATGCTCTTCGTATTGAAAAGCTGAATTTCAATTCGTTTGATTTCGCACCGGAGGGGGCAGTATTTGCGGCCAGAGCTATGGGTGCAAACGCTGCGTTTAAGACTGTGGAGACACCTGTTTTTGAAGCCGGAACATCCAACCTCTCGATGTCGGTGTCAGCTGTCTTGAAGACGGAAGGCGCCGAGTAGTTTTCTGCATTCACCGACCATTCACGGCTTGAAACGTATTAATCCAAAGAAATTTGTCTAAAATAGGCCGTTAAAAGGGGAGGGCCGTCCGCCTTCTCCTTTCCGAAAAATAAACCTATTAAGGAGAAAAGGTTTGAAATCAAATTCTTCATATCCCATCCTGGCTAAAGAAGGTTGGGGAATCATCGGCGCCGCGATTTTTATTACGCTGTTAGTATGGTGGCTGATCGGAGGATTCATTTCCTTTATTTTCTTTGTCCTTTTGGTCTTTGTCATACAGTTTTTCCGTGATCCTCCCAGAGCGATCAGTCAGACTCCGCATAGCGTTCTTTCAGGAGCTGACGGAAAAATCTGCAAAGTTCAAAAAGTCGAGAATCCCTACACCGGTAAGGAAGAAATTCTTATTTCGACCTTCATGAATGTGTTCAACATTCACTCCAACCGCAGCCCGATCGGGGGTACTGTTGAGGCTATTTATTACAAACCCGGCAAATTCTTGAATGCCGACCTCGATAAGGCCAGCATGGAAAACGAACGCAACGCCATCATCATCAAGTCTGATGAAGGCCCTGTGATTACCTGCGTTCAGATCGCCGGCTTGATTGCCCGCCGCATTATCTGCCATCTCCATATCGGTCAGGAAGTTACTCGCGGCGAACGCTTCGGTTTTATCCGTTTCGGTTCCCGTGTCGACGTCTACGTTCCTCTCAACTCTGAAGTTCTCGTTTTCGTGGGCCAGAAGGTTCGCGCAGCGGACACCGTCCTTGCTCTCCTGAATCCTCAGGAAGAAGAAAAACCGGAAACTCCGGTCGAAGCTCCCGCTGTTGAAGCCGTAGAAGTGACCGAAGTTGCTGCAACTGCTGACGCTGCTCCTGCTGCCGAAACAAAAACGACAGAAGAGAAGACTCAGCAGCAGGCTTAATCAGAAGGAGAACGCTTAAATGCCTTTACAGCGAGATAAAGCCAAACCGTTTCATGCCCGTCGGAATTTTCGTCCGCATCCTCGCGTGACACCGAAGGCCATCGTTCGCGAACGCATTGATACCGTCCGTAAGAAGGGGATCTATCTGCTTCCGAACTTGTTTACGCTTTCGAGTTTGTTCTCAGGCTTCTATGCCGTCATCATTGCGATGGCAGGCGACTTTGAAAAAGCCGCTATTGCGATTTTCGTGTCCATGATTTTGGACGGCTGTGACGGACGTGTCGCCCGTTTGACTCACACTCAGAGCTCTTTCGGTGTCCAGTTCGACTCTTTAGCCGATATGTGTGCTTTCGGCATGGCGCCGGCGATGGTGGTTTATCAGTGGGCTCTTCACGACTTAGGTCGTTTGGGCTGGGCTGCCGCCTTCGTATACTGCGCCGGTGCGGCACTTCGCCTGGCACGCTTTAATGCCAACGTAGATGTTGTTGACAAAGGCTTCTTCCAGGGTCTTCCTTCTCCTGCGGCCGCTGCTTTAGTAGCAGGTTTTGTTTGGCTTGCGGTTGACCAGAGAATGCCCGTTAACAGCGATTGGCTGCCTTGGCTTGCTATGGTTATTACGGTTTATGCCGGTCTTACCATGGTCTGTAACGCACCGTTCTACTCCGGCAAGAGCTTCCATTACGGCAAGAGCGTTCCTTTCTGGGTGCTGATTGCTGCTGTGATCCTGTTGTTTGTACTTTCGACGGATCCGGCTCTGATGGTCTTCATCCTTTTCTGCTTGTACGCACTTTCCGGTTTTGCCTACCAGTTCTACCTCTGGTACACAGGTCAGCCGAATCCGGTTATTCCGCATCGTTCTGAAGTGGAATTAGACGAGCCTGCAGATCAGGTTAAATAGGAAATCATTAAGATATTCGTGCACGGCCCGGGGAATTTCCTCGGGCTTTTTCTTGTGCGCTCGGCATGAGCGAACTCTACAGGGTGGAAGTCCCGAAGTGCAGGCGGTGGCGCCAAGCACATAGCCAGAGGCAAGGCCTGAACCGCGAGGTTCCGACTGAAGGAAGCCCGAGGCAAACCATTGACC
>OGQS01000530.1_pt1 | contig 27619 bp, 23 predicted proteins | sample 1553331 | NCBI WGS metagenome assembly OGQS01 (sample SAMEA2580012, study PRJEB22360) | human gut metagenome | biome: human gut; feature: human-associated habitat; material: faeces | place: Denmark | collected 2008/2010
ATTTTTTAACGTGCTTCAATATTTTCATGTCTCGTACGCAGTCACCCACCATAGCGATTCCGCACAGCATCGCGGTAGTCGAGTGTAAATGCCTGCCGAACGTTTCGCCGTCATAGCTGCCGTCTTCTCTCCATAAGCTTCTAAAAAAGATATTCGTCAGCCGCAGCGCCTGATCCAACGCCTCCGGTAAAAAATTTTCAGAGTACATGCGCATCAGTGCTTGGATATATCGGCCTAATGTGGGAGCAAACCGCAGTCCTTCGTTTTGGGTCATGGCTCCGCACATACAGCTTACACCGGAATCCCGCTGAAATTCCGTTGTTTTCCAAAGCCCAGTATCAAAGTCTGTATACTGGTCCACCAATTGTATCAGCGCTTTCGCCCCTTGAAGCGCTCTCTGGTCCTCAGGGTTTATACGCAGCAATCCTATAAAGGAATACATCATCTCCCTAAAATTATGAAGATCACATACTTTGACCGTTTCCAGATCCGCTAAATTCAAATTCAGCATAACGTGCCATGGATTGTCAAACACCTTATATGCCCAAAAGCGAAGGTTATCAAAAACTTCCGGAGAAATCCTTTCCCCGGTTACCCGCTGCGCGGCGGTCAATGCTTCCAGTCGGCGCCCCGCCATATGGGCCGCGCTGAAGCTGGCATGATGATGATTTCCTCGATTCTCTCCAGTAATATGGTTTTCAAAATAGGGGAGTCCGTTTTTCTTTGGATCTGTCCAGGTCAGCATGGGGGTGATTCCCTTTCGAATCGCAAGCTCCAAATCACAGTCGTTTACCGAAACAAATTTAGGATAATCCATATAATATTCTTCCTTTCCCCTTAGCCCTTTACGCTGCCTGAGGTCATTCCCTCCACGAAGGTGTTCTGCGTCAGCAAATAGATCGCCACAATCGGAAGCATAGAAATCAGCGCCGCGGCATAAACATATCCAAACTCCGTGTTGGTGCTCCCAACAAAATTATAAAACCTCAGGGATACCGTTCTGATATCCCGATCCTGCAAAAATGTATTGGAAAACAGGAACTCATTCCAGGTATTTACAAAGGTGATCAATATGACACTGGTAAAAATAGGCTTTGCCAAGGGCAAAACATTATAAAAAAAGTTTTGCATTTCACTGGCTCCGTCAATTCTTGCCGCCTCGTCGAGTTCTTTAGGCATCCCCTCAAAAAAGGCCGACAAAAACATAAAGTTAAATGACATATTGGTAGCTGTATAAATAATAATCATCCCTAAATGAGTGTTGGACAAACCCACACTGCTGAAGAAAAAATATAAAGGCACTAAAATCGCAAAGGTGGGTATCGCCAATCCTGCTACAAAATAAGAACGGAAAAAATTTTTAAAATAGCAGTTGGTTTTCGTTAAGCCGTATACAGCCAGGCCGATTAATAATAACTCAACGACGGCGGTACTGACACCGATGATCAAACTGCTTTGGTAAGCCTCCGCGTATCCGCCGTCGTTCCATGCCACAATATAATTAGTAAAGTCTAAGGATGTAGGGAACGCCAGCATCTGCATCTCAATCTCCTGATTAGAGCGAAAAGAATTCAACAGGATAACAAGCAGAGGAATAATATGTATTGCTGTGATAATCACCGCGATGGAGACAAGGAGAATCGTTCCCGCCTTCTTCTTTTGCGACAGCTTCATTCCTTCTCTCCCACCTTTCTCTGGATTTTTTTCAGAACAGCATAGACCAGCAGCGCAAACAGGCAGACGCTCAGGCTCAACGCGGAACCGTATCCGGCCTCATTATTTAGAAAGCTGGTTTTATAAATTCGTGTAGAGAGCAATTCTGTAGCGCCCGCCGGACCGCCCTGAGTCATAATCCATACATAGTCGAAGGTAGTGAAAGTGGCTATAACCACAAACACAAAATATGAGGTAATGGTCGGCTTAATTTGAGGGAGCGTTACATGAACCAGGGTTTGAAACGGGTTAGCGCCTTCGATTTTTGCCGCCTCATATAAAGATGAATCCACCTGATGCAAAGCAGACATCATTAATACTAAAACAAAGCCCCACCAGTGCCAGTTGTCCACAAAGGCCGCAGCATACAGCGCCTGATTCTGATCTCCAAGAGGCGCAAAATCAGAAAGGGACTCTATTCCCAGCTGTTGGAAGATGGTTGCGATTCCGGAATAGGGGCTGTAAAAAACCGTAAATATTTTTCCTGAAATCGCTGCGCTGATTACATACGGCAAAAAGCAGAGAGCCCTTAAGGGCATCTGGATTTTTCCCGCTCTCACAAAAATAAGTCCCATCCCTAAGCCCAAAACGAGCGGAACTGTCATAAATAAAAGGGTCCAGATCAAATTGTTGCGGATTGCAAAAAGAAAATCTGTATCCTTGATCATTCTCGCAAAATTATCAAAGCCAACAAAATTGGGCTGGGATAGACCATTCCAGTCTGTCATGGCGTAATAAAACATAGAGCAGGCCGGGATTACAATTACACAGAAATGCAGCAGAAATGCCGGCAATACAAAAAATGTGCCCCGCAGCCTGTTTTTTTGAAGCTTTCTCATAAAGACCTCCTTAAAAGGGAAACAGGAGAAATCTCCTGTTTCCCTTTTTTAGGTAAATTTATCCCGGGAATTGATACCCGTTTTCAATATCCTCTTCCAACAATGCCTGTGCCTGGCTCAAGAAGTCGTCGATGCTCATTTGATCATATAAAACCTTATCCAGGTTATCATCCAGGAATGCTTTCATTTTGGTTGGGAAGAAACCCCAAGGCGCATAACCGATAGCATCTGCGTTAATGATCTCCTTTTGACACTCCAGTGCCGTCTTAATATCCTCATGCATATCCGAGGGATACAGCGACTCGTCGATGTCTAACGCCGGAGTAGAATATCCCTGGGAAACTGCCTGAGCTACTCTATCCTGATCCAAGTAGAACTCGATCATCATATCCGCGCACAGCTCTACGCACTCAGAAGCCGCATTGATCCCGATGCAGCCGCCTACAGCCATATCGCCAGCAGCCGGCACACCCTCCCTCATGGAGGGCCACTGAGTCTGACCCCATTCGAACTGCCAGGTTCCCGGCTCCGTATCCGCCATGGTCAGCCAAGAACCCTCCATGTTAAAAACAGATTTTGAGTTGTTGAACAGGCTTCTGGCCTCATCCATACTAATGGCACCGCTCTTTTTATCGTTATAATAGCCTGCATCCCAATCCGCCTTCATCAGTTCAAACGCACCCCGGATATTAGGATCATTAAACGTGATCTCACCGTTTAATAGCTTTTTCACGTTTTCAGGGCCGGAATAGGTAGTGAGATAGTGTCCATAGAACCACCCCATCAAAGCTGGCACGCCAGAATATCCCCAGGAAACAGCAACCAGCCCGTTTTCCTGAGCGGCTTCACACGCCTGCACAAATTCCTCTCTTGTTTTCGGAACCGGCATGCCAAGCTGATCCAGAAGAGTTTTATTGTAGGTCAGATCACTGGTTTCCACCGCCGCCGGCAATGCATACAGGTTCCCGTCGTATTCACAGGCTCGTAACGCCCAGTCGTACATCTTTTCGTCCAGCTTATATTCCTCACGATAGGACTGCAGATCTGCAATAAAACCGGTTTTCGCAAACTCGGAAACATCGGTAGTGTCGATTCTGAACATATCCGGGCCCGATCCCGCGGAAAGCTGAACACGCAGCGTTTGATCCTGGTTGGGTAGACTTTGGAAATCGACCGTTACATTCGGATGTTCTTCCTCAAACGGAGCGAATACATTTTCCCTCCATACCTTTTGAGTACTTTCCGGAATATTTGCCCACCGCACTTCAATAGTAACCTCTTCGTCTGTGGCCGTCTGGGACGATGCCTGGCTCTCTCCGGCCGCGTCGGAGCTCGGCGCGGATGAATCGCTGTTTTCAGCAGTTCCGCAGCCCGAAACCAAACCTGACAGCATCGCCAAAACCAACAACGCGCTTATTTTCCTTTTCATACAAAATCCTCCTTTTTTCTCCTTCGGTTTTGTTGCTTTCATTCTATCATTCACTTGTTTTTATGTAAATTTAGGATTTATGGATTCTTAAGCTGAAAATTTTACGATTTTACAAAAATCAAAAAATATTATAATTTTATGTAATTTACACATATATTTTCAAATCTTTTATTTGTTTTCTGTTGAACAAAAGCGACCCTCAGGATATAATAGGATAAAATTCATAAAGCTGGGATGTTATATGAAAACTAAAAAAAAGCTTCACAGGCCTTTTTCCTTAAAGCAATATATGATTTTAGTCTTGTCCTCTCTGATTATTATTACTACTTTGATTCTGCTGATTTTTCCAACTAAGCTTTATGAGGAGCTGTACTATCAGCAGACGGAAAATTACTGTAAAAATATGATTATCCAGACCTGTACGGGAATCAGCGACACCTTGGATAACTTTGACAATGAAATCGATCAAATGTCCGACGACCGCGCTATGCGGGAAATTCTCTCGAACCGTTCGGACAGACAGAAACAAATTTATGATTATCAGAAAATGGTTGCGCAATACTTCCCGCCTCAATCTATGGATGGCTATTACCTGAAAGGGCTGGACCTATACTTAAAGGACGGCGGCACTCATCTGCAATACGGTTTAGTTTCCACTCAGCTGGATTCACCTTTTGACAGCGATTACTTTCGGGAAGCTTTGGTCGCTCCCCATTCCGCCAACTGGGTCAACTATGACGGCGAAGACAGCATCCGCATTTCCAGAGTTTTATATGATTACGATTCTTATGAGATTTTAGGATTGCTGATCATAAGCCTGTCGACGGAATATCTTCTGGATAAATTCAGCACCTATAATACCATTGAGGTTGAACATCTTTATATGATAAACCAGGCTGGCGTAATACTGTGCTCCAATGACAACGGTTTGCTCGGGGACACCTACGCTCTCCCTAAAAACGATACCGCCGGCAAGCTTGGCGCCTTTCAGGACAGTAATAAGCTGACTGTTTATTGTCAGCTTGGGGAGGTCACTTTTACCTACCCCTATCAAAAATGGACCGCCGTAATCGAAGTGAATAAGGATATTCTTTTACGGGATTTTCGAATGATTCAACAGCTTTTTTACCTGATTGCGCTCCTAATCATCGCTTTCGGCATCATTGTGATTATCCGCTTTACCCGTTCGGTGACCAAGCCCATTGAAGCGGTGGTTTCCGGTATGAAACAGGTGCAGGAGGGAGATCTGTCTGTCTCCTTGCCCGAAGCCACATCTATTCGGGAAATCTCTTTTGTCAATCACGGCTTTAACGATATGGTTTCCCATTTGGATAATCTGATCAATACGATCTACAAAAGCGAGCTTCTGCAAAAGGAGACGCAGCTTCGCCTGCTGCAATCGCAGATCAATCCTCACTTTCTTTTCAATACCATGCAGCTGATCAGCTGGAAAGCCAATGAATACGAGGCCTATCCTATCTGCGACATGGTTCAGAGCCTCTGCTATATGCTGGAAACCAACCTGAGCTACCGGTATGAAAACATCTTCACCTTAAGGGAGGAATTGGAGTATATCCATCATTACGCCAACATTGTTCACTATAAGTATCTGGATAAAATTCAGATCGAGCTTCATGTACCAGAAGAGCTTCTTAATTGCCGCCTTCCTGTTTTAATCTTTCAGCCTTTCTTGGAAAACTCCATCGCCCATGGGCTGGAGCCAAAAAACGGGCCTGGACGGGTTTCGCTGACGGTTCTCCGGGAGAATGATAATCTTATTGCGGTAATAGAAGACAACGGGGTAGGAATCCGAAAAGAAATTCTTCAGCTTTTAAAGGATACAAAAGGCGGGCGGGAAAATAATATCAGTAAAAGCAGCCATCATATCGCTCTTCAAAACATCCAAAGCCGCATTAAGCTGCTTTATGGCGACTCCTACGGCTATACTATTGACAGCCGGCTCTATCAGGGCACCAAAGTAACCGTAACGATCCCTTATCAGATATCATAAAAGGAGCTATGAACTCATGATTAAAGTCTTAATTGTCGAAGATGAAGCGGGCATTCGCAGCAGCCTTGCGAATGCTTATTCCTGGTCTGAAATGGAATGTGAGCTTTTAGGCTGCGCCGCTTCCGGAATCGAGGCCCTCGAGATCTGCCTAAAGGTACAGCCAGATATCATTATCTCTGATATCGTTATGCCAGGAATCGATGGACTGACATTTTTAAAATACATTAAGGATAAATATCCTGAAATACAGTTTATTATTTTGACCGGCCATCGAAATTTTGATTACGCCAAAGATGCGCTGAACATCGGCGCATCCTATTTTATGCTCAAACCAATTAACTACGAAGAGCTAAAAGAAAACATATGCAGGCTCGCCAGTCAAATTGTGAATTCCAATGAAGAAAGAGAAACTGAGAATAAGCAGGAGCAAGTTTTGCGCCGCCTTTTAAACGGGCATGTGTATAAAAAAAGCATTTTAACCTCGAGGGTACAAGGCCTCTTAGACAGAATGGAAAGCTTCCGTACGGCAGTCATACAGTTCGACGGAGATCTGTCGGATGGCTATTATCAAATCAGAGACCTAAACACCTTTTGCAATGATCTGATTTCCGACCATTCTTCTGTTTTTGTGAGGGCTGACGATACCCATTTGGTGATGATTTATTTCATAGAAGGCTCCGAGCGCTTAAGTGAGCTGCAAAATTATCTTCTGCAGATTCAAAACCGTATCCATCATCATTTTCACAAAACCGTTTCTATGGGGGTGAGCCAGATCCACTATGGATATGAATCTCTGCGAGAAGCTTATATTCAGTCGCTGCGCTCCATGGGGAAAAAGTTCTTCACTGGAAATCAAAGCGTGAATTTCTTTTCTGCGGAGGATATCAGTGAAAACAGCCCGCAGCCTATGGATTATTATTCTATATTATCCTTTTCCAACAAAATTACCGACTTGATCGCACAGTCGAGCGGAATCTATTTAGCACAGCAGGCAGGCGGGCTTTTTGAGGAACTATTGGAACCCCTTCATGGAAAAACAGATTTTATCCGCAGCACCTTTTTAATCGTGGCGGTTCTGACAATAAAAAAAATATTCAGCAATGATAATCGCCAATTGGCACTGCTGTTTGAGAAATACTCTAACTTTCAAAAGGTAATCCAGGCTCAGTCCACTCAGGAGCTCGGCGACCTTTTTGTAGAACTGATTCTCGACCTCAGCGATTACCGCTCGATTAAAAGCAGCAACCGCCAGATGCTGATTCAAAATGTAATTTCCTACATCTCAGAAAATTACCAGGAAAATATCTCTCTGAACGATGCCGCCAAAAAAGTATTTCTGTCTCCCTCTTATTTAAGCACGCTTGTTACCAGCGAAACTGGCAAAAGCTTTACAGATATTCTGAATGAAACCAGAATCCAAAAAGCCATCCAGCTGCTGAAAGATCCCACTCGAAAAATCGCTGAAATCGCTTATGAGGTAGGATTTCGGGAGCCTCAATATTTTACCATTGCCTTTAAAAAATATACCGAACTCACGCCAAGAGATTACCGTGAGCTTTATTTAAAGGGGTAACGATAAAAGTCAATGATTCTCTTATTCGTTAAAGGATAGTATGAATTTTTATTATACCGGACCATTCCAATATGAGCATAAGGAATCATCTCATTAGGAGGGTTTCTTCGGAATGAAAACCAGAAACAGGACTCGTATTTCACAGTGACCGGGGGACGCAGTATATTTCCTGTACGTTTTGCGGTTATGGAGACATTGGGAATGAAGCAGTCTCTTTTCCGAACTGGTCAGCTCCATATAGGGCTCCAGTGCAGAAAGAGTAGGAATACTGGGATAAAAAGAAAGAATCCTCATTAAAATGAGAATTCCGGGTTCGGAATAGATACATTTGATTGTTTTTACAACCCATTTTTCTGTTTTTTGCTTTTTGATGTCCCATTTCTATAAAAACAGATAAACCTCGAAAAATGGCTTTAACGCTGGGTTTTGGCATAGAAACAGAGGCCGAAATCTGGATTATCTCATTTTTGAGTTCCAAAATTCGACCTCTGTTCAATTCAAAAGAACCATGGCAGATAAAAAACGCCTACTTTTTTCTATACTCGCTTTTATTGTATCTTTTCACCTATGTTTTTGTCAGCCCGGCCTCCCCACTGATTTTTCCATATGTTTTCTGTTCTGTTTCAGTTCTTTCATACGTGCTCTGTGTTGTTTTTCTTTCATATATGTGTACCCCCTGTTGTGGTTTTATCCTACAACAGGGGGTACTTTTTCTCAATGTCTATTTTCCTTGGGATTGTTCAGCTATAGCGCGAAAGTTCTTCTTAGCTTTTTACCGGCCCAACGGAACCTCTTTTACAATACGAAATCAGAATCTGAGGAAAAACCGCATATCCTCCTTGATCGATGTAGGGTGATATCCCGTTTAGCTCTTGCCAAGGCCGTTTTATTGGCACTTTTTATAATAAAAAAAGAGAATAGCGTTTCAAACGCGAAGCAGATTAGATATTGAATACTCTAAAATCCTTCATTAGATAAAGAAAGCGGGGAACAGAACACGGAATTCCGTTAACGGCTCAGAAAGGTCGTAGGGAGTGGGTTCCGCTTCGGTATGCTGAGCGTAAGAAAGGTTTTTTCCTAGCCCTGCGAAAAAGAAGGGACGCAGAACCACCTCGGCCTGCGGAAGACTTTGCGGGATGTTCTGCCAATTAAGCTGGGAAATATGATGTTCGGTCCGATAGGCCTTCGCCCGGAATGCTGTCCAGCCATTTTCCTCAAAAGGCACCAAAGCGCTGAGCGGCTGTTTAGAGGAAAGCGAAAGAGCAATATCGTCAAAGTCCCAGCCCTCCGGACAGGAGTCTACCGCGTATAAGATGGGACCGCGTGCCACGGCGAATTTTCCACGGTTTACAAACCCCGGCGTGAGCAGACGGAGAGGCTGTCGAATATGGATATCAAAAACAGAGCGGTTTGAACTGCTCAGCATCTCGTATTGTCCGGGCAGACAGGTTTTTCCGGAAATCTCAGCGTGATCGGTCCAGGCGGGAATCCTGACATAAAGATCAACAGGCTGTTTGCTTTCGACTGTCAGCCTGATATTTTCGGATTTTGGAAAATCCGTTTGTAGGGTCAGCGTTACAGGGGAGCCGTTGATGATAAGGGTTTTTGAGGAATCAATGAAAAAGTTGATAAAAACATCATTGCCTGACTGAGTATAAATATATTGGGGAACCAGACCCAGTGCGCGCTGGCCGTTGGTATGGCAGCATGTGAGGGGAGCTTCTGAAGCAGGCTCTGACTCTTCCGGGTTTTCTTCCGCGAGAGACGCGCCAAGCAAGCGCATCATTTCATGATAATGCGCCGATCCGGGAAGCTGGCTCCAGTAGGAAAAATCCTTCGGCCCGGTCAGAAGGGTGTAATAGATCCAGGTGCTGCCGTCAGGACAGACAGACTGCATGATATGGTTATAGGCTGTTTCTTCCGCGTAATCGATGCACCGCATGTCGCCGGTAAGCTCAAACAGCCTCAAATTAAGCTGAATCCAGGTAAAAGCCACACAGTTTTCCAATTCGGAATGTTCGCTGATGTTTTCGGCGTTGGGAAACCATTCCCGCTCGCTCATACATCCGTTAACCTCGCGGTAGTAGTCTGCGATGTGATCCCGCGCCTCTATTACCTTGCTGAGAAGTGCCTGATCGTCTGTGACCCGCGCATACTCTGTCAAGCCGACAAAGCAGCTCATCATTTCATAGGCCTTGCCTCTCCCTGTGGTTTTCAGGCCATAAGGGAGCTGTGTCATACGGGAAAGCAGATGAGGTGTGGCAGGCGCCCGATCGGTCCAATAATAGGTGACGATATAGCGGGCAAAGCGCAGAATATCTTCCTCCTTCAACCGCTGATACCATAAAACAATAGCTTCGAGTACAGAGCCGCTGGCTAACCCGGCGTGACAATCAGAGGAGTTCAAATTATGAGTTCCCTGCCTGCCAAAAATATCGTCGAGCTGCCGAATAATCTTACGGGCACAGTCGCGTGCCTCCGGACTGCTGTGCAGCTGGTCATATCTCAGCAGAGCCAGCAGGCAATATTTGGCGACCCACACATCCCAAGCATTATTTTCCTCCCGTTCGGTGGCCCGTCCGATCCAGCGCATATCCGGCGTATAAGTACCAAGATAACCCTCCGGCTCCTGGCAGGCCATAAGTTCCCGGACCACTCTGTCGATCTTTTCCCAAAGCCGGGGCTCCTCGACAATCAGGTTATCCAGGATAGCTCCGTCCAGAAATTTTCCCGCGTGCTCCCCAATGAACGACTGCCGTCCCGGACGATGACGGAAACAGTCCAGCAGAGTGTCCTCGTTTACCTGGAGAGACCAGCGGGTGACGGAATCTTTCAGTCTGCGGCCCCACAGTCCGCCTACGGACATAGGCCCGATCGTGACCGCGTGCTTGCTTTTTAACATTTTGTTTCCTCCTGTCAAATTTATTTCAGAATAGCTCCGGCGGTTAGGGCCTTTTCTACTTGGCCGCTGAATGCAATATACATAAATGATAGGAACGATGCTGGCAAGAACCATCGCGGCGAACAGGCCGCCGTAATCTACGCCGGTGCGAAGCTCAGAAAAGCCCATAAGCATCACCGGGAGAGTTTTGAGGGCTTGTGTCCGCAAAAGAACTAAGGCGTAAATAAACTCATTCCAGCTGTTAAGAAAAATGTTGATGGACATGGCCGAGATCGCGGGTTTCAAAATGGGGATAATCACCTGGAAAAAAATCCGCAGCGCGCCGGCGCCGTCGATGACTGCGGCCTCCTCCACCTCCCTCGGGATGCTTCGCAGAAAGCCCGCGGCAATCAAGGTTGAGATAGAAATGTTAAATGCGCTGACGGTCAGAATCAAGGCCCAGTGTGTGTCGCTCAGCCCAAGATCGCGAACCAGGATAAAAACAGGGGCTACTACGATTTGCGAGGGTAGCAGGATGCCTAGTGTGATAACGGCGATCAGCTTATTTCCAAATCGCCACAGCATTCTGGTAGCCGCATAGCCCAGCATGGTAGAAACGATCACTGTGAGAATAATGGTGCAGATGGTGATAAACAGGCTGTTGAAAAAATAGGTCAGAATGTTTTTTTCAACAATGGCAGTATGGTAGTTATCCAGGAACAATGATTTTGGCAGGGAAAAAGTCTCTTTTGAAACAATTTCTGATGTGGGCTTGAAGGAATTGATAATGATCCAGAATAATGGATAAATGGACACCAGCATGGCCAATCCCATAACCGCGGTCCAAAATCTTCGAACAATAGTATTCCTCACCTTCGTCCCCCCTAAAATTCTATCTTTTTCTGCTTTGTCAGCATCATGATGATGACGAGCACGATACAAGTTTCCAGAATCGCCACCACGGCAATAGAGGAGCCTAAACCAAAGCGCTGATTGGAAAACACCTGCTTATACATGTACATCATAATGGTTTCCGTGGAATTCCCCGGTCCGCCTTTTGTCATGATATACACCTGAGGGAATGTATACAATCCGCCTACGCTTGTCATGATAAGACTGAGCTGCAGGATATTCCTCAGCAACGGGATGGTGATGGCCCGCACCTTCTGCAAATAGTTTGCGCCGTCTATTTCCGCCGCTTCAAAATAGGTTTCGGGGATAGAGCGGTATCCGGTGTAAATCAACAGAAGCTGCATGCCGAAAATCCACCACATCCCAACAAAACCGATACAAACCATTGCGGTATTGGGATCCAGAAGCCAGCCGTGAGTGAGGCTATGCAGACCAATGGCGTCTAAGAAAGCGTTTAGAATCCCCCAGTCAGGATGGTAGATAGCCAGCCAGAGCTGGGAAATTACGGAGATGGACAGGACGAACGGCAGGAGGAAAGCGATTTTACACAGCTTTTGCATCGTGCGGTTCAGACCTACGATAATCAGCGTGAATACAAGAACGAGGAAAGTATCCACGAACATGGTCAGCAGACACAGATATAGAGAACGCCAATTAGCGGCCCAGAAATCCTCCTCCTGAAAGATTTTCCAATACTTTTCCAAACCGTTAAAGGTACCGGGCGTGACGCCGTTGTACTGCTGAAAGGACATAACAACCACATTGATAAGCGGATAGATTACAAAAGCGAGAAACAGCACCATGCCGGGCAGGCAAAACAAAAAAATCGTGCGTTTATCGCCTAACACCTTTTTCATAGGGACCCCCCTTTTGTGAGATAATTCGTTAGAAGCAAGCACGGCCGCCAGCTCTGGCGGCCGTGCGCAGAGATCATTATTCCTCTTCCAGAGCGCGGTCAAGGTCAGCTACATAGTCTTCGGCTGAGTAGTTTCCGGTATTGGAAAAAAGCTTATTGCTGGATTCCATAAGCAGAGTGGCGCCGGCAGAGGTCGGCAGAGAGTCCTGAACGAAAGGATAGGAATGATCAAACTTGCTCATTTCATCGGCCAGGCGGAGGGCCGCCGGGTCAAAATCGGGAGTCTCCCATCCCAGGGCTTCCGCATCGTAAACCACAAAGGGACTTTGGTCGACTTCATATAGATAACGCTGGTAATTGCGGGACATTTCTACAGCCAGCTCTGTGGCCAGCTCCGGGTATTTGGTACCGGAATACACCATCGCGCCCGCGTTGTCCTTCACGCCTCCGGCGCAGGCCTTGCCGATCGAATCAGCATCTTCCGGGTTAATTGCCGGATAGTAGAAATAATCACAGTTGCCCTCGAGCTCCTTGCACGCGGGAGGAAGTCCCCAGGAGCCGTTGGACATCATGGCCGCTTCACCGGAATAAAACATATTGAGGGCCTCTGTTTCATCCATCATGGCGATGTTTTCCGGATACGCGCCCAGGGAGAACAGCTCCTGGATCACCTTGGTTCCCTCTAAATAGGGAGGGTCGGAAAACTTGGCTTCCCCCTTCATGATCTTTGAGGTGATCTCCGGATCCATGGAATAGGCAAAGCCTTCCACCTGCATTGCGGCGGGCCACCCCGCTTTCGCGGCGCATACCAAAGGCGTGATGCCGGCGTCTTTAAGTACAGTCACAATATTTTTCAGCTCATCCACGGTTTTGGGGGCTTTGAGTCCATGCTGCTCAAAAATTTCCTTGTTGTAAAGGATAATCTCCCAGAAGACTTCCTCGCAGGGGATGGCATAGATATTGCCGTCAGTGTGGGGCTTGATGGCGCTTTCATCTACCGTATCCCAAAAGCCGTCTACCTTGTCGAGATAATCGTTGAGGGGAAGCGCGGCATTGGCTTTTAGAACAGGGAGGACCCCGGGGCCGCCCCGGCCCGACTTCCCAGGTGCCGCCGCGATCCCACCAAACATCCAAACCGTCGCCGCCGGCGGAAATCAGGGTACGGATTTTTGTGGCATAGTTGGATTCATCGCCTTCGACATAGTCCGGCACAATTTCTATATCGGGATATTTCTCGCGGATTTTTTCCACCACGAAGTCGGGCCGTTCCTCACCGCTGGCGCTGACCTGGAACATCATGTTGATTTTTACCTTCTCGCCCGAGGGGGGGGCTTCCGGCGCTCCAGAGGAGGCTGGAGCGCCGCCGGAGCAGCCTGCGGCGGCAAGCAACATAGAGGAAGCAAGAACCAGGGAAAGAATGCTTCGAAGCTTTTTTGCGTTTTTCATAGTTTTCACACTCCTATGTAAAATTTTTAGCGCAATTCTATTATATGAGATCGCTCGATATATATGAAATGGAGAAATCCCAGCCCATATGTAATAATTCGGGAGAATTGGTCTCTTAGGCTGATTCCCATAATTTTATTATTTCAAAAATAAAATTACTGTGCTATACTGGTAAAAAATTTATAGAGGTTGTGGAGAAGCGTGCCTGTAAAAAAGAAAAGAAAACCTAAACAGAAAATCAGAACAAGAATTCTTTTATATTTTGTTCCGGTTACCGTTATGTCAATTCTCGCGGTTATGGCGGCGGCCTTTGTGATACTAACTACATCCGGGCTGAGCAGCGGATGCGACAGCCTGGAAAAAAACACGGCGCTGATATCCCGCCAGATCGCTGATAATGTCAAGCATATCCGATATAATGTCAAAGCGTTTTCCACGATGTCCATACTGCAAGAGGCGCTTCTCCACGACTATTCAACTGAACCAAACCCTAACCTGGCATTTTTGTATCAAATGAGGACTTCCACTTCTACGATTATCAGCGTGGGCGATTTTGCCAGCAGCATGGTCGTTGTCTCCCGCGCCGGCATGACCTACAATTATCCCGGGAACTATGTAACCTGCGATGCGCGCAACCTGGAATCCGAGTGGTACCAGAGAGCCGCCGCAAAAAACGGAGTAATTTCCATCAGCGATCATCAAGGGAAAAAACCGCCGGAATCCAACCTGGTGATTGAGAAATCCATTATTCATACAGAAAGCGGCCGGTGCATCGGCGCCATTCGCCTGGAAATACGGGAAAGCGCCTTTTCTGATGTTTTCTCTAATGTAAATTCTGAAATCAACGGCGAGTATTTTATTGTAAACGCCTCTGGGACCGTTATGTCCTCAGCGGATAAATCCAAGCTTTTTACCTCTGTGGGAAACGAGGAATATTTCCAAAGCAGGGATCTCTCTCAGACCGAAATTTACCACACCGGCAGCGGCGGGGAAACATTGGTGGCAATGGCGCCCGTGGATGGGACCGATTGGTATGTAGTAGGCATGATTCCCCAAAAAGTGATTTTGCAGCAGAACCAGCCCTTTTTCCAGACAATTCTTTTGCTTGGGCTGATCTTTATTTTAGTTACTTCCGTATTGGCCATCATGCTTTCCCGGTATATCACGAAACCCTTGAGAAATTTGCTTAGGTTTACGCAGAACGTGAGCGCGGGAAATTTTGACGCACGGCTTTCGGTTAGTTCCCGGGATGAAATCGGAGAGCTTTCTCAGAGCTTTAATAAGATGGTTCGGGATATTAAAGAACTGACCTACCAGATCTGGCTGGAGCAACGGCAAAAACGTAGCTACGCCCTGGACTTTATGCAGGCGCAGATTAACCCCCATCTGCTGTATAACACGATATCTGGAATCAATTATCTGATTGCCGGCCAGGAATACGAGGAGGCCTCAGGCGCTCTCCGCCATCTTGGCTCTTACTACCGCAAGGTTTTAAAAAAGGAAACCGTGGTTACGGTAGCGGAGGATATTGAGCTGGCGGCGGATTATCTGTTCATTCAGCAAAGGATTCATCCTGGACTGTTTGAGTTTACTATCGATATAGATCCGGCGCTTTTGTCCAGCCCGATCCTTAAGCTGACGCTTCAGCCGGTTCTGGAAAACAGTATTCTGCATGGCTTCATGGGATATGGCCGCAAGGGAAAGCTGGAAATCATCGGTTGCCGGATCAAAGGCCGTGCGGCGGTCTTTATCTTTGATAATGGCCGGGGATTCGCGGCCGATGAGGGGATTCCCCTGAAAAAAGAGGAAGGAAACCATTTTGCGCTGAAAAATGTGCATGAAAGGCTGAGGCTGAAATTCGGGCAAGACTGCGGGCTGGAAATCGAATCCGTACCGGGAACAGGAACGCTGGTTACCATATGGCTTCCGGATTCCCGATAGAGAAAGGTTTTGGGAGGGATATTTGTGTATCGGGTGGTTCTTGTTGACGATGAAGTCTCTGTCCTCCGGGAGCTTCAAGGAGCCGTAGACTGGACCAAATACGAGATGGAGATCTGCGGCGCGTTCTGTTCCGCAATGGAGGCATTGGCGTTTTTTGAAACCGATACGGCGGATATCATCATTTCCGATATCAGCATGCCGGTTATGGATGGAATATCCATGGCGAGGAAGCTGCGGGCGGAACGGCCAAAAATACAGATATTATTTTTGAGCGCTTATGAGGACTTTTCCTACGCCAGAGAGGCGTTGCGTCTGGGAATACACAATTATCTGTTGAAGCCCATCGACGCATTGGAACTTGGAACCGCTTTAGATCGCCTGGTTCAAGCGCTCAGGGATGACCATCAAACAAAGGAGTATGTCCATTCACTGGAGCAAAAAGCGGAAATTAACGAAAATCTGCTCAAGGAAAAGTTTTTTCAATGGCTGATTTCCCGAAACACTGAACTGAGCAACGCGGTGCTCCGCACAAAATTTGATTTTTACCACATCCCTTATTCCACGCAGATTTATCGTGTGCTGATTTTGGAATTGATTCCCCAGCAGGATGATTTTTTCCCTGAAGATTTTTTCTACCTGACTCTAAAGCATCATGTGGAAATGGCCCTTGACGACTATGAAAACTATTATTTATTCAATGACGCCGTGGGAACCACCGTCAGACTGTGCATTCTTTTTGAACTGCTAAGCCGGGAATACGATCTGAATTACGATATGGATCTGGTCGTACGCAAGCTCAAGGACACCATACGGTTTGGAATGGGACTGGAATGCTGCGCAGGCTGCGGAAGCATTTTCGCCGGCATCGCGAATATCCGGAAAAGCTATCTGGAAGCGGCGTATGCCCTGAAGCACAATACTTTTTGCGGGCAGGATACTGCCGTTGTCTATGAGAATATTATGCGGGACGCCAAGGATGTGGCCTTCGACCAGCAAAACCTGAGAGCCGAGATACTGGCGCGCCTGCGCTGTCTGGATATGCCGGCAATTTGTCAAAGGCTGAAAAAGCTCAGCCTGACCTTCCGGCAGGGAAACCTGCCCTTTGAGTATATCCGCCTGGCGTATATCGATTTGACCATATCAGGCGTGCTGTTCCTGAGAGAAACAGAATACAGCCTGGCCGACGTTTTTGGAAAGGATTTTGACCCGATCGAGTTTATGAGCGACCAGCGGAGTTTGAAAAAATGCGAGGAAAGCCTGGAAGAGTATTTCCAAAGGATCGTGGATTTTTTATGCACCGGTAAGCTGAATCCTCATTATAATTTGGCGAAAAATGTAATTGCTGAAATCGAGAATAATATATCCGACCCAGAGCTTTCCGTGCGGCAGCTGGCCAAGGAGTTTTATATTAACGAGGATCATTTAAGCGTTATTTTTAAAAAAATCATCGGAATGCCCTTAAAGAAATACATCATCGAAAAGCGAATGCTCTGCGCCAAGGAAAGTATCGACAGCGGCCATCATATGGTGGGGGAGGTGGCGCAGAGCGTAGGCTTTTCCGATGCGCTTTATTTTAGCAAATGCTTTAAAAAACGGTTCAGCATTACTCCCTCCGAGTACATAGCAAGACAGAGGAGGGGAGTACAATAAATGAGAAAAGGAGTCAAATCACATGAGAATTGCGCCAAGAAAAAGATTAGAAGCACTATATCCCCGCCCGTATGAAAATCCGGAACGCAGAATCCGCCTGAACAGCGAGGAATACCGTGATAAGTTGCTGGGCTGCTTTCTTGGAAAAAACATAGGCGGCACGCTCGGAGCACCCTTTGAATGGAAGCGGCAGGTCAACCAGGTTTCCTTTTATACTCAAGAGTTGGATGGAAATCCCCTTCCCAACGACGATCTGGACATCCAGCTGCTATGGCTGATCGCCCTGGAAGAGGAAGGAATCGACATTAACGCGAGAACCCTGGCCGAATATTGGCTTACCTATGTCACTCCCCACTGGGCGGAGTACGGTACTGGAAAAATCAACATGAGGGCAGGCCTGGTGCCGCCTCTCAGCGGAAGCTGGAAAAATGAGTTCAAGGACAGCTGCGGGGCCTACATACGCTCGGAAATCTGGGCGGCCATCGCGCCGGGTCAGCCGCGGCTGGCGGCGGCATACGCCTATGAGGACGCTATCCTCGATCACGGAGACGGCGAGGGAACCTGGGCGGAGATTTTCTGCGCCGCCCTGGAAAGCGCCGCCTATGTAATCAGCGACGTGGAAGAGCTGATTCAAATCGGCTTATCCTATATTCCGGAAGAAAGCGCTACCGCCGGCGCCGTTAAATTAGCGGTGGAATGCTATCAAAAGGGAATGGATTATTTAGAAGCGAGATTGAAGCTTCTGCAAAACTATCGGGGGTGCGTGGCCCAGGCGGATGAGGCTAACGGTTCCCAGGAGGATTATGAACAGGGGCTGTGGTCCGGCCGCCTTGGCTTCGACGTGCCCTCTAATATAGGAATCGTTATCATCGGTCTGCTGTACGGGGGAGAGGACTTCGACCGGGCAATGTGCTGGACTGTAAACTGCGGTGAAGATACCGACTGTACCGCGGCTACCGTTGGATCCATATTCGGAATTTTGCATGGCTGTGGAAAAATTCCAGAGCGCTGGGTTACGCCCATTGGACGCGCCATAAAAACAGGCTGCTTGAACCTTGGAGAACTGGGCGACTACGGAAGCCAAATTCCCAAAGATATCGATGAACTGTCTGCTCGCGTGGAATGCATCGCCAGGCAGGCGGCCCTCTCGCGAGGGTCAAAGGTGTGGTTTACAGATGAGCCCACCTATCTGCCAGAGGAAGCGGGAGAAGCCATGTACTGCGAAGAGCACCAGCTTTTTGCCAGAATGGCAGAGGGGCCTGTGTATCGATTTGACGCTTTCGACCTTCAGCCGGTTCCTGTGGGAGGCCCCGGGATCCGGGAGGGGGAAGAAAAAGAACTGCTTCTGAGGATCTGCAATTCCGGAAAAATCACGGATACTCTGGAATTTGAAGTGCTATGCGGTGAAAATATAAAAATTTCTCCATCCCGGTTCGGCAGACTGACATTGAAAAAGGGATACGCTCAAAGAGACCGCTTTACAGGCAACTGGGCTGAGTTGTCTTTATTCGTGCAGGTTGAGGAGCCGCAGGCGCCATACATCCGGTTTGTGATCTCCTGTACGGTTCCGGGACGGCATACGCAGATGCTGGTGCCGGTTTTATTAGTCAACGATACGTATCCGGTCTCAGAACAAACAGAATATAATTTTTAAAAATCAACCACTGAAAAAGCGCGAATCACGGATGGGTGATCCCATTCAGCGCGAAGCCATTACCCTTGGCAAAGCCGGAGGGCCAGAGTAAGCCTTAAAGGCATAATACACAACGCTCCTCAAGATGCCATGAATGGGCCGGCCAACTGCATTGCCGACTCGTTGCCGGCCCCAGAAATGGCGTTACTTTTATGTCCTGGTATTTTTTCTACCCGTAAACGGATCTATAAACTCATTTGATCCGCTATCTGATCTGTCGCTAACACTGTTTGATGTATTCCTTGTATACGCTTTTTATTGCCGCGGTTGACCGGCTGCAACTTTATTTTTCCAAAAGGTTTTTTCATGATATATTCTCTTTACTCTCCTCGTCTTAGCCGGGGTTGTCATTTCACTGAAGCATAATCGTTTCTTTCGTCCTGGCCGCCGGTCAAAACCCATTGCTTCTTTCCCCTGTCAATCCCCTGGACAGTCCGAACGGAAAATCGAGAACTATCTTTCTGCCGGTTTCTATTCTTTAAAAAAGCGTTTCCCTATAAAAGATAGGGAAACGCTTTTTTGCTTTGTGATGTCCCTTTTCCGCAAAAAGATAGGCCTCGAAAATTGGCTTAACCACTGAGATTGCGCTATAGACAAGGAGGCCGAATTTTGATTGCTTTATTTTTGCAAAGAAGAGTAAACCTGTAAAAACAGCTTCACCGCTAGGGATACGATCCCTATTCACATCAGTCATAAACAAAAACCGCGGAGAGTAATTGCCGCCAAGGCCATGGAGTTTCCTCACAAAAAACCTCTTTACTAGGCACAAGCTCAATAAAATATTATCCGCATGTTAGTCAGAACTTATGGAAGCGGCGTCTCCCATATCCGCCTGTACAGCTTTCTTGTTGCCTACTTTTCAAACCCTTTGTTGCCGGATTGTCAATCAGCCTGCCATCCTCTATAAAGCGTGAACCATGACATGGGCAATCCCAGGTACGTTCATACGGATTCCATTTTAATGCACATCCTAAATGCGGACAGCGTTTCGCTGTAGGGGTTAGCAGGTTAACAACCGCTTCAAAGGCATTGACGGTCAGTTGTGGACGGAGTATGGTTCGTGACGGAGAAAAAACTTCCGCATAGGGATTTTGTTTCCCCTGGACCAAATCGCACAGATTCATTGCCGAGACCATGGAAGATGTCATACCCCACTTGTTGAAACCAGCCGCAACGTATAAATCCGATATACCGGCAGAATAAGCTCCAATATACGGAACACTGTCCAGCGTCATGCAACCCTGAGTTGCCCAGTGGTATTTTTCTATGGCACTTGGGTAATACTGCTGTGCAAAATTACGCAGTTCCTTCCAATTGCCTCCTTTTTTCCAGTGCGGTGGTCACCTCCGCCAATGAGCAGTAGATCCCTAAAATTGCGGAAGGACATCCCTTTTTGCGCCTCGTCTACATACATACCATCCACATTTTGTGCATGATCCAGTGCGATTACATAGGAACGATGCTGATACATTTTGAGAAAGTAGCTGCCATGCTTATTTAAAAACGGAAAGTGCGTGGCTACAATGATTTTTTTTGCAATAATTTTACCATAGTTGGTTATGGATGTGGTTCCAACCAGTTCCCGCACCGTTGTATGCTCGGAAATGCGTAATCCCTTTGAAATAGCGGAAATAAATTTAAGCGGATGAAACTGTGCCTGATTTGGGTACTTCACTGCGCCAGCAACAGAAAAGGGCAGCGGAAGCCTTTGCGTAAATTCTGCATGGCGGGCAAGTTTTTCAAGAGCCAGGATTGCTTTTTCTATTTTCAAACGGTCGTCAAGAGAATAAACATAAGAAGGTTTTTCTTCATAATCGCAATCAATATCTCTGCACAACTCACGATATTTGCAAAGCGCCGATTCATTTGCTTCCAGATATTGTCTGGCCTTTTCCACACCAAATTTACGAATCAGCTTGTCATAGATCAAGCTGTGCTGAACAGTAATTTTAGCCGTCGTATTTTTTGTAATACCGCTGCATATGCTTTGAGCCTCCGCAAGTACATACGGTATTCCCGCCTGTTGAAGCATATAGGCGCATAAAACCCCTGCCATTCCCACGCCAATAATTAGTATCTCAGTTTTAATATCTTCTTTCAGGCGTTCAAAACCAGAACAATTGGATTCCCGCTCCCATAATGAACTCTTGACACATCCTCCTCAAAATGGAACTACAAATAGTATTTTTCAAATAATGACAACTATTCCAAACAAGGAAGCATTTCCTAATGGGAGGACGTTTTGTTGCTAAAATAGCAATAAATTGCTTTCGTCTGTAATATCTACTAAATCATTTTTGTTTTACAAAATCAAACGATCTTTTTCTTCTTTGTTTAGATATTATGATACCAACTACACAATAATGATTGCAACAAAAATCTATAGCGCCGCGGACTTCATTAGCGATGCTGCAGATGTTCCGTATAGCACTTGCTTTCAGGAAACAGGAAAAGCTTTGTTTTACAAACCTCAAAAACAACGAGATATAATATAAGAAAAGTAGTCAAGCTCTATCGCCAGCTGACCGATAATCCGGAACTGTGCGGCCGTCTGGAACCGGCGGGTATTCCGGTACAGCCCCAGAAGTGTCTCGATCTGGCCGCCTTTTGGGCCGACCACCGCGGCGTACATCACACCCGCTCCTCTTCTCCTCAGTATGAATACGCTCAGGATCACTGCATTGCGAAAGAACATTCTCGTGCCGTGGGACACGCAGTGTGGGCCGCTCTTTTATATGCGGGCATTGAATCCGACAGTAAAAACTTATTTCTTGGGAGAAGCTTCTTGATATAAGGGTTTTCTTCTTTCTCAGCCGATAAAATCCTGTGAGGAGAGCGTGTAGGGGAGAGTGGGGAAAATAAAAAACACCCTAGCAAAGAATGAATCAGCAAAAAGAAGGTGGCACTTTTGTCTACCTTCTTTTTTATGATAATATGGAGAAAGGGAGAGATAAAAATTCAAGAGGGAAAACTGTCCGAAAAATCGAATGAGAGGAGGGGATCGATCACCATGTGATTTAGAGGCAGATTGCCAAATATCAGACCGAAGGAGAAACCAGGCAACTCACTGTCCCGATATGAACCCGTAAGGGACTGACCTTTGGAGAGAAGCTGCAATACCAGATTCAGCTGCTGAAAGGCTCCTCAAAAAAGCCAAGAGCGCCAGACCTCCAATTTTTTACGCAGCGTTTAGGGCATCTCATAATTATCTGCCGGTTATTGTAATCTGCTTTCAGAATACAAATTCATCCCAAATATGTCAAAGGCTGGTAATCCTATGACAATGCCGTTTCCGCCTTGATGAAAATTTAAAATCATTTCTCTGCCGGTGTCTAAAAAATGACAAAACCTCTTCCCTATTTTTATTAGGAAAGCAGTTTTTTTGCTCTTTTGGGGGTTGGACATCCACGGTAGGGCGGTTTTGAAAAGCCGGCCCTAAAAAGCCCGGAAACCCATATGAATACTAAAAATCGGGATAACATCTATTTCGTCACCCCTGCTTGTCTGGCTGTTGCAAAATAGATATATCTGCCTTAAGCGTGATCGAAAGACAAAAAAACCGAGCCCGAAACGCGGTATGCGTTCCGGCTCAGTCTGGTGGATACATTGACGAAAAAGATACCCGCCTTAAGCGCGAGCACAAAAGTCAAAAATAAAAACCTGCGGTGCGCGAATTGCTCACCGCAGGTGTGGCGCGCTTGGAGGGACTCGAACCCCCGACCTACTGGTTCGTAGCCAGTCACTCTATCCAGCTGAGCTACAAGCGCATTTTTGACTGCCGTAATATAATACCACATTCGAGAATAAAATGCAAGAGTCCCTCGGAAAAATTTCTATTCCATCATAGAAACTAACCGCAATTGGCCTACATCGCGGCAACTCTTGACAAACCTCTTTTCCTATATTATAATTCAATAAAATAATTGTAATCCAGCTGTCACCGGACAGGCAAAGCGTTAAAATTACACCGTAGGTCTTAGTGGTGTAATTTTAGCGCTTATTTTTTTACTTTATTAGGAGGGAAGCTTTATGTTGCTTCTATTAGGCGCTGCGATCACTGCCAGCTTTTTCGACAGCCTCAATCCATCTGCCATTGCGGAACAAATCTTACTGCAGACTATGGTCAGGAACAAGCGCCATATTTTGTTTTTCATCGCCGGTATTGGGTTTGCCAATCTAGCTATGGGCTTAGCTATTTATTACGGCGCAGCCAACTGGGCATCACAGGCCTATTCCGCCATAACAGCAGCTTATCCACTATATGTTTATGGTGCGGAAACAGCGGCCGGCTTGTTGTTTCTCGGTCTTGGGATCAGACTGATCGTCAAAACCAGCCGCAGCCAAAACAGCGGCGGCAAAGAGGAAAGAGCCGCTCCAAAGCCTCCCGCACAGCTTGCGCCTCTGCCGCTGTTTCTGATGGGCGCCGCCTTTTGCTTCGTGGAGTTGACCAGCGCCCTGCCGTATTTTGGATTCTTGGCTCTGCTAGCGGGTTATCAGTTGATATTTCCGTTAGTCTTTGCTTTTATCCTGTTGTATAATTTTATTTATATTCTGCCGCTGCTCCTGCTCTACTGGGGATACCGCAGGCTTCAGGGAACAAAGGCAATTCAGCGGCTGGAAAGTCTTCTCAGTAAAGTCTCATTGTATATTGTTCCCTGCGCTATAAGCCTATTCAGCGCTGTATTAGTTTTTCACGGCATAAACGCCCTGCTATAGGAACAGTCTGTATCTGAGACGGGACAATGGGCCGCGGTCCCCTTGGCTTGCTTTTACCGATCTGCCTGCGTTATACTTTTCTGTGCTGTGTTCTTTTTTCACTTCTCCCCCTTCCTGCCTGAGGCTTTTTTAGCGCTTGCCCGTCAGCGGGGAACACTATATTTTTTGTCGGCAGTCTGTTGACAATCAATCACTTTTGCATTATCATTATGTTGGTTTTGAAAATAGAATACCGGGGTGCTGAGAAAATCGGCTGAGAGCAGGCTGAAGCCTGAAACCCTTAACTTGATCCGGGTAATGCCGGCGTAAGGAATCAAAAGCAAAAAGGAAATTCCCTTTGCTGTTATTATGCCGTCCGCATCCCGCGGATGGCATTTTTTATTTTTAACATTGATCTTATTTTAGTAAGGAGATGGAGTTCTTATGAACGCGAGCGTAGCAATCCAAGTTCTTCCCACCGTAGCCTCCGATGAAGAGGTTGTCCGTATTGTCGATGAGGTCATCGCCTACATCAAAAGCACGGGCAATTCCTGCTATGTGGGCCCCTTTGAAACCACTATTGAGGGAGATTACGACGAGTTAATGGATATTGTGAAGGAATGTCAGCATATCGCCGTCAAGGCGGGCTGTCCCGCGCTGATGTCCTATGTAAAAATCAGCTATAAGCCAAATGGCGAGGTGCTTACCATTGACCAGAAAGTTACGAAGCATCACCAATAAACTGTCTGCGGCTATTTTGCTCTGTCTGCTTCTCATTTTGTGGCAGGCCGTGTCTGACCTTGGCCTGGTGCCGAAATTCATGTTTCCCTCTCCGGTGGATGTGGGAGCTGCCTTTGTGGAGGACTTCCCCATTCTGATGGCTAACTCCGGCACCACTTTGGCGGAGGGCTTTCTGGGCCTTGGTCTTGGAATTGCCCTGGCTTTCGTGACGGCGGTCCTTATGGACCGGTACCGATTCCTATACAAATCTCTGTATCCTATTTTAGTGATCACTCAGACGATCCCCACCGTGGCCATCGCGCCGCTGCTGGTGCTCTGGATGGGCTATGACATGGCTCCCAAAATTGCCCTGGTAGTCATCGTCTGCTTCTTTCCCATGGCGGTCGGCCTGCTCGACGGATTCCGGTCTGCGGATCAGGATACCGTCAATCTGCTCAGGTCTATGGGCGCCTCAAAGGGACAGATCTTCCGTATGGTAAAGCTTCCCTCATCCCTGGGACGATTCTTTTCCAGCCTCCGGGTCTCTGTGTCCTACTCTATTGTCGGCGCGGTGATCGCCGAATGGCTGGGCGGAAACAGCGGTCTGGGCGTCTACATGACGCGGGTGCGGAAGTCCTACGCCTTTGACAAAATGTTTGCCGTTATTGTTTTAATTTCCCTGATCAGCCTGCTGCTCATGTGGCTGGTCTCGATGATTCAACGGCTGTGTATGCCTTATGAAAAATATGGAGGAAACCAATCATGAAAAAAGTTCTCGCATTGCTTTTATCCGGCGCCTTGCTCCTTTCGGCCGCTGCCTGTTCCGCCTCCCCCGGCGGGGAAAGCTCCGCCGGGGCGGACAGTTCTTCAACCGCAGGGGAATCCGCCGCCGGCGCGTCAGAAAAGACTTCATCCACGGACGGCCAGCAGCTTCAGACCATCACCTTTGTACTGGACTGGACTCCTAACACCAACCATACCGGTATTTACGTGGCGGACAAGCTGGGATATTTTAAAGAAGCCGGTATCCAAATCGATATCCAGCAGCCTCCCGAGGACGGCGCTACCGCCCTAGTTGCCACCGGCAAAGCTCAATTCGGCGTGGATTTTCAGGATTATCTGGCGCCCGCCTATGTATCCGATCTTCCTGTCACCGCTGTGGCGGCTTTGATTCAGCACAACACCTCGGGAATTATTTCCCTAAAGGAGAAGGGGATCCAATCTCCTAAGGATCTGGAGGGCAAAACCTACGCCACCTGGGATCTGCCGGTGGAACAGGCCACCATGCAAAACGTGGTGGAAAACGACGGCGGTGACTGGAGCAAGGTTAACCTTGCCAGTGTGACCGTAACCGACGTGATTTCCGCTTTGCAGACCAACATCGACGCGGTTTGGATTTACTACGCCTGGGACGGCATTGCCACCCAGGTCAAGGGGCTGGATACCAACTATTTCTATTTCAAGGATATCAATCCTGTGTTCGACTATTACACCCCGGTGCTGGTAGCCAACAACGATTATCTGGAGCAGAACCCGGAAACCGCCAAGGCCTTTTTAGCTGCGGTTGCCAAGGGCTACGAATATGCCATTGAAAACCCAGAGGAAGCCGCTGAAATTCTTTGCGAGGCGGATCCCACTCTGGATTCAGAGATCGTTCTGTCCAGCCAGCAGTGGCTGGCGGATCAGTACAAGGCGGAGGTAGACCGGTGGGGATATATCGATCCCTCCCGCTGGGACGCCTTTTACCAGTGGCTGTGGGAAAACCAGCTGATTGAGGAAGAAATTCCCGCGGGCTTCGGCTTTTCCAACGATTATCTTCCAGAGTAGGAGATAGCGTATGAGTAAGCTGGAAGCAGTCTCCATTACCAAAAGCTTCGGTGATAATACCATTCTTCAGGACGTGAGCCTCCGGCTGGAGCCCCGGGAAATCGTCTGTCTCCTTGGGGTCAGCGGCGGCGGAAAAACCACCCTGTTCAACGTGCTGTCCGGCCTGACTTTGCCGGACCGGGGGCAGGTATTCCTGGACGGCCGGGAGATCACCGGCAAAGCCGGGCACATCAGCTATATGCTGCAAAAGGACCTGCTGATGCCCTACCGCACGGTCTTGGACAACATCGCCCTCCCTTTGATCATCAAAGGAGCTCCTAAAAAGGAGGCCCGCCGCAAAGCGTTAGAGCATTTCGCTGAATTTGGGCTGTCAGGCACAGAAAAGCAGTATCCCGCTCAGCTTTCCGGCGGGATGCGCCAGAGGGCTGCCCTTCTGAGAACCTATCTTTGCAGCGAGGGAGCCGCTCTGTTAGACGAGCCCTTCAGCGCTCTGGACGCTCTCACCAAAGCCTCTATTCACCGCTGGTATCTGGAGGTCATGGAGCAGATCGAGCTATCCACCCTGTTTATTACCCATGATATCGACGAGGCAATCCTTTTGTCTGACCGGATTTACCTTCTTTCCGGAAAGCCCGGACATATCACGGCGGAGCTGAATCTCCACAAGGAAAGCCGTCCTAGAGGAGACTTTGCTTTGACCAGCCAATTTTTGGAATACAAGAAGGAAATTCTTTCCCTTTTGCAGTTTTAAAATTTATTTCCTGCAAACCTAAACTCCCAGGGCTGGAAAAACGGCCCTGGGAGTTCTTTTTCAGCCAAAACAGGTTCAGCAAATTCGGGGGCAATGTGCATTTGATTTACCGCAAATAAAAAGGAGACGAGAAAAATCTCGTCTCCCTGAAGTACAGACCTTACCATATATAAGCTGGTATGCCCTTTCGGGCAGGCGCTGATTCAAATATATCGCGCGGACCTCGATTGTCCGTCTGGATCACTTCTTGTTATCATAATACCCCAATTCTTGTGATTTGTCAAGTTTTTTAAGAGAAAAAATTTTTAATTCTTGTGTAAATATTACAAAATTATTAAATTCTTTTTCCGCAATATTATTTTAAGACAGTTGTCAGGTTTTCCTTTCAACTTTTTCATTTTTTCGACATAATTTTATGGTATTTTTAAAGCATCAAGCTTTTGGGGTGTTGTTATGCGGTATCAGCGGTATCAAAGGTCAAAAAGACCCGTAAGGATGTTTTTGTGCAAGCCGGACAACAGGAAATGGCTGATTGTCACAGGCGGGCTTCTTGCAGTTATTATCACCCTGTCTGTCATTTTGGCGGTCACTCTGTCCGGCAGGGCTTCCGGCGCATCCGGCGTGCGGGATCCAGCCAATCTGCGGCAGGGGGGTGCGCGGAACTTCCGGTTCCAAAGCTCAA
>OGQS01000534.1_pt1 | contig 27327 bp, 26 predicted proteins | sample 1553331 | NCBI WGS metagenome assembly OGQS01 (sample SAMEA2580012, study PRJEB22360) | human gut metagenome | biome: human gut; feature: human-associated habitat; material: faeces | place: Denmark | collected 2008/2010
TCTTATTATACTTCTTTTTCTAATTAGATAACGTAATTTTAGAATTTTTTACTAGTTAAAAGGAGAACCGTTAACAGCGTCGCCTGCTGAGTGAAGGTCATTTGGATGTCACAGGCCTGTGCAATAAACACCGCCGCCATCGTAAGGTAAATCGCTGTTCCGTCGAGATTGAACGAATATCCGGTCGGAATTACAAGACCGGTGACGGAACGGCTGACGCCGGCTTTTTGCATTTTGGTAATCATTTGAGGAAGGACAGCTTCGGAAGACGAGGTTCCGAGAACGATGAGAAGTTCCTCTTTGATATAGGCCAGGTAGCGAAGAATTGAAAAACCGTTGAAGCGACAAATCGCACCGAGGATGCCCAAAACAAAAAATAAGCAGGTGGCATAGAAAACCAGCATTAGTTTCCCTAACGGTAGCAGAGAGTGTATGCCGTATTTGCCGATTGTAAATGCCATGGCACCAAAAGCCCCGATTGGCGCGACCTTCATGATCCAGTTGATCATGAGGAAAAGGATGTCGGATCCTTTTTTAATAAGTTCGTAGACTGGGTGACGGGAGCCGCCCAAGAACTGGAGGGCAAAGCCGAAAATGATCGAGAAGAACAAGACTTGGAGAATGTCGCCCTGCGCAAAGGCCCCGACAACGGAGGAGGGAATGATATGAAACAGAAAGTCCAAAGTCGACTGAGGCTTTTCGGCTGTTGCATACATCGAGACGGAATTCATATCTAATGTTGCAGGGTCAACATGCATTCCGGCGCCCGGCTGCAGTATATTTACTAAAAAGAGTCCGACAAATAGGGCAAGCGTTGTGACGGCTTCAAAGTAAAGAAGGGCTAAACCTCCGACTTTCCCGACTTTCTTCATGTCTTCCATTCCCGCGATTCCAATGACGACAGTGCAGAAAATCACCGGAGCGATGAGCATTTTAATGAGCTTAATGAAACCGTCCCCGAGCGGTTTCATGGATGCGCCGATATCCGGGAAGAAAAAACCTAAAAGAACACCGATAACAATGGCTGCAAGAACTTGCACGTACAGTACTTTATATAATGGTTTTTTCATTCAGTCACTCCTAATAAATGGGATAAATCCCCGTTAGTTAAGGGTTTTATCTAACAACAAAGGAATGATTTTGCGGTACGGTTTTTACGCTCTTGTAACAAGTATCCCAAAAGAGGTATTCGGTAACAATTTGAATAATTTATAAAATCTGTCTTCTAATGCTCATCTGTCCGTCCAAATAAAAAAATCCGAAGCCTTTTGAGCCTCGGATTGAGATGATTTTTCAGCGAGTGGCTATTCTGTTGCAGGGGAGGCAATCCCCCCGAAGGTCATGGAAGCAACATAAGCGGCCGTGAAGTCTTCAGGCGACATGCTCGGTACGGCAAAACGGAACTGTGTTGTCTGGCCCGGTGCGAGAGCCGGCGTGACACGGGAAACCAACAGAGCGTTTGTATAAGCGTTCGGGTCCCCGTTGGCGTCCTTTCCGTACACGCGGATATCAAAAGCGACATTGGTATAAGTAATGCTTTGCGGGTTGACGATAGTGAGAACAAAATCACTGCCTTTTGCGTTTCCGGAAGGTTTGTCAATGGACATTAGGAATGTTGCACCGTTAACACGGATACTGGATAGCTTTCTTGCGTCCGGCATTAAAACTGCTGTGGACGGCGGAACCAGCATCTCAAGGTAGTCCACTTGCTTTTGGAGTTGAAGTACAGTCTCTCTGAGATCCTGAACTTGCTGAGATAAAGGCACGGATTTAGATTTCGGCGCCGTACCGGCAGCCTGAACCATGGCAGAAGCAGATAGGCCTAAAGCGGCAGCCAAAAGAAAAGGAAGAGTTTTTTTGATCATGCAGACCTCCGTTAATTTTCAGGAAAGCATACAGATTCAAATCCAACTGTGTTCCTTTCTATGCGCATTTAAGGTACACGAAATTGCAACTCAAAATTGATTTTCGGGCTCTGTCCGCGAGGAAAAGTTACTAATATAAGACTGTAAGTCTCAGAGCGTTCGGAGGAATGAAAAGTGAAGTGGTTCGGAGTGGATTATCGCTATGTGATTGCCGGAGTCGGTGCCGTTTTTATTTTGGCTTATGAATTTGTCGGAACCCAATCCGGAGAAATTCAGCCGGATAAACAGGAAGCTCAAAACTCAAAAGCACTTAGCGTAGAAGCCCTAAACGAAAAACTTGCTTCCGCACTCACAGCAAATTCTGCTTCGCTCGAAGGAGTCAAAGCCTCTGTCTTAGGTCAGGACGAAAAATCCAACATCAACGTGCGTTTAAATTTTGCTGCACGCAAGGGCCCTCCTTTTACAGACGCAGAAAAGAAATACTTCAAAACCTTCCTGCTCGGATTAACTTGTGTTGAAGCGCCGTCCTATTACGACCACGGCATCGGAAACGTAAACTACGAATTTTTAGACGGAGAAGGGACGCGGTTTGACAGTGCGAAGATTCAAACCAAAGCTTGCCTGAATTTCGATAAAAACCTGAATTCAACGTATATCTCCAGAGACCTGCTTCCGGCGATCGGTTCAATCCTGCACGATCAGCCGAAGACGGCTCAGCAGCTCCTTAAAACGCCTTACGCCAAAATTCCTGAAATCGAAAGTGAGGACGGCTACGAAGTCACGCCTCTGGGTGTTTCTGAAGACGGTGTGATCCGCTACCGCATCAAACATACTCAGAATCTTGCCGCTAACTTCTCTCAGGAAGATAAACATCGCTTGGTGACCGGAGGCTTTAACGGTGTTTGTCTGAACCAGCAGTTCAGAGACCGATTCAAAGAAGGATTTCCTGCTTACGAAATCGAACATGTCGATAAAAACAATCAGTTGATTGACAAGGTTTTTGTCTCTGAAGATACGTGTCGAAGCGGTCGACCGGACGGCCGCTGATCATTCTGTTGTTTCGGATCCTTCTGGTGATGGTTTCAGCCTGTAACATATACAGCAGCTAAACCAACAAGATTAAGACTATGGCTTCAAATTCCACATGGGGATCCAGAATCGGATTCATTCTGGCAAGTGCAGGCTCTGCCGTCGGCTTGGGCGCGATTTGGAAATTCCCTTAGCTTGCCGGCAATAACGGCGGTTCTGTTTTTCTTCTCTCTTATCTGCTCTTTACCTTTACAGTCGGTGTGGCGATGCTCATCAGCGAGTACGTCATCGGCCGAGAGGGCAGAATGGGTGCGATCGGCTCATTAAAGAAAGTGGTCGGCAAGCACTGGGGCGTGTTCGGCACGGTCGGTGTCGTTACCGCTTTTGCGATTCTTTGCTTTTATTCCTGCGTCGGCGGCTGGTGTATCAAATATTTGATCGACGCGTTCACAGGAACCGGAATTGTCTCTAATGCGGACGAACTCAATAAAAACTTCGGTTCGTTTGTGAGCAACGGCGCCTTAGCGTACTTCTATCAGATCATCTTCTTGCTCGCCAACGCGGTGATTGTTTCATTAGGCGTACAGAAAGGGATCGAACGACTGGCTAAATTCCTAATGCCGGTGCTCTTTATCCTCATGCTCATCTTAATTGTCCGAGGATTAACGCTTCCCGGCGCCGTTAAAGGTCTGGAATATCTCTTTAAACCGAACTGGAGCGGCTTTACCTCGTCTGCGATCTTTAACGCGATGGGATTTACTTTCTTCTCGCTGTCTTTAGGCGCAGCCGTGATGGTAACTTATGCCGGCTATCTCTCCGAGAAAGTCAATCTTTTAACCTCTACGGCTTGGGTTGCATTCCTGGCGATCATGGCTGCTGTGCTCGGCGGCTTAATGGTGATGCCTGCCGTGTTTGCCTTTAATTTGTCTCCGACTGCCGGTCCCGGTCTGACATTCGTGACGATGCCGGCGATTTTCTCGCAGATGCCGTTCGGTGTTTTCTTTGCGATTCTTTTCTATTTCTGCTTGGTTGTGGCGGCGATTACGAGCTCCATGTCCATGCTTGAAGCCGTAGTGGCTTCACTTTTGGACTATACCCGTCTGTCCCGAGCGGCCGTGACTTGGATCACAACGGCTTTGGCTGCGTTCATCGGCCTTTTCTGCACTCTGAGCTTCGGATCCCTGTCCGACTTCAAGATGTTCGGCAAGAACGTGTTTGATTTGCTCGACTTCCTGACGAGCAATGTCGGTATGCCGCTGTCTGAAATTGGCTTCAGCGTGGCAGCGGCTTGGATTGCCTGGAAGGTGACGGCTAAGCAGCTTACCAGTGCCGGTCCCGTGCAGTCTTGGCTGCTCTGGGCAATTCGTATCGTGATCGGTATTCTGTCGCCGCTTCTGATTGTTACCGTGGTACTGACCGGTCTTCTCTGACAACAGCTTATTGAGACCACGAAATCGGCAGGCGAGCTTTTGGCTTTCCCGTCGGTTTGAATTTTCGATGTGTCGATCAGAACGGAACGATTTCTTCTAAGAGCGGCCCGATGCGAGGCAGGTCTTTCCAGCAGGTGGTATATCCGGGACTTAAACGTGCGCGAGACATTTTCCAAGTGTCTTTTCCTAATTTAGAAGCCGCAAAGCAGAGCGTATTTTTACCGTAGCGCGTGTTGATGGAGTCCATCAGTTCACAGATGATTTGCTGCTGTTCTGTCTCCGGCTCTTCAAAAAGATCCTTGGTGACGGCATCTTTCGGAACGACTTCACCGACGTAGACGCCGGTGCGTTTATAGAGGAAGTCTCTGCGGTAACTTTGATTGAGCAGCCGTCGGGCACAGTGAATGATCGTATTGGTGTCCGAGATCGGGTAGGGAAGTCCCACACACGGATAAGCGTGCTGCTGGACGTCCTGCCGGCGGAAAGGATTCGTGTGTAAGACAATACCGACGGTGTGCGCCACCATACCCTCGTGGCGCAAGGTTCTTCCGCATTCCTATGCATGGAAAGTGATGGCGTCAAGCAATTCGTCTTTGTCGCAGATCAAATGACTGAAGCTGCGGCTTCGCAGAATTTGCTGTCTTTTTGGTTTTACAAGTTCCAACGGAATACAAGACGTTCCCTGAAGTTCTCGTACCGTCATAGAAAGCGTAATACCGAACCGATCACGGATGGCTTCTGCATCTGCACAGGCTAAATCCAAGGCGGTACGAATGCCCATCTTGCCGAGATGCTCGGTGTAACGCCTGCCGATGCCTCAAATTTCAGAGACAGGTTCGCAGGCAAGCGCCTTTGCCTGTCTTTGAGGCGTTAAGTCGAGCCAATTGCACACACCTTTAAGCCCGGCGTAGTGTTTGGCCAAATGGTTGCAGTATTTGGCTAAGGTTTTTGTCGGTGCGATACCGACGCATGTGAGGATGCCGACATTCCTAAATACTTTTTCCTTGATCCGAAAACCCAACTGGGTTAGGTCAGCACCTAGACCTTCGTAGCCGCTCATATTGGCAAAGCATTCATTCTTTCTGGAGAAGCGAAGGGTAATGGGATGATATCTCCATGCCCGTTTTCGGCCCTCTTCACACCTATCTCAGTCCTCAGAGGTTAAAGTGAATCGTGAAGTACGAATTGAGGCGAAGGGCCTCAACAAAAACTATGTTTGAGGAGCATCAATGACCAAAGCAGATAAAAAAGACGAAGAAAGGAAAGAACAACTCGAGACCGAAGCTCTGATGGACGCTGAAGTCGAGGCTGCTACCGACTGCGGTCCTGTAAGTCACAAGGCCGAAAAGAAAGACAAGGAAAAAGCTGAACAGGCTGAAACCGAAGCTCTGATGGATGCAGAAGTAGAAGTTGCCACAGACTGCGGATGTGGTTGCGGCCGCAGCAAGAAATAATTGTTCCGAGTCAGCCGATTTTGAAGGTTTCGTCTGAGTGTTGCTCATATATGAGTAGCTTCGGATGAGCGAGTGTTTTTCTCGCACAAAGTCGGGGGCGCGAAAAGAAGAATATTTTTAATTGGAGGATATCGAAATGGTTCAAGTTCCTGAGTTATTTACTCAATACATCAGCTCTTTTTCCGGCTGCATGGGCGGCAACCCTAATGCCCCGATCTGGCTGGTCGTAGATCACAGCGCTCGCTGCCCGCTGCCGATCGATCCGGAAAAAGTCTTTGCAAATCCGGTTACGAATATTGATGCTTTAAAGCGCGCACTGCCGACAACATGCCCGTGCACCGAATCCGTTACTCGTTTGATTAACAGCATTACAGGCAATCCTGAAGCAGAAACTTCTCTTGTTTTCAAACCCGAAGGACAGGAAGACAAACAGCCGATTCTTCTGCTGAGTGCTTCTCCGCTCTGCACCGGAATGATTACAACGAACGCCTGGATGGAAAAACTCGCTGTTACGACGCCTGACGGCGAAGTCACAATGGCTAAGTACACCGGACTGCCTTCTTACCGCGATTTCCTGAACTTCCTCGTTGCTCAGAGAGGTCAGGTTTTCCAGGCTGCAGTCGCTGAAAAGAGCCCGAAGATCATTCTTTGCTCGAACATCTTTCGTGCTAATGATTACTTCAAGCTCTTCGGCGCTGACCGTAAGAACGTTGAAGCCAATGACTTCTTCCTCGTTGCTCCGGTCATGAAGAATGACAAAGAAGTTCGTACTTTGGTATTCGTTACAGACATGCTGGGTTTGGGCACCGGCGATATGACGCCTGAAAACGAACTCGAACTTCAGCAGGCAGGCAACGAATTCCGTCACTATGCACACGATGCATTCGGTGACGGATGGCTCGGTCAGTTCTCCGGTGAATTGCTGACATTGAAGAAGTAACCTTTCCTTAGAGGTTTAGAACCGGCGTGACGGCTGAGATATTCAGCAGACGCCGGTTTTGTTTTGTTCAAAAATTAAGAAAACGTTGTGGTCCACGGTATATTTCTTTATCTCTGGGATGAAGATACAGAAATACAGCTATGGGATCTTTTTGGATCGTTTTATCGACATTTTTTATCAGCAGCGCCTACGTCTCTATCAAAGCGATGCCGGTGTCGATGGCCTTCTACGAAATCTTCCTTTTGCGATCCATCGTTGTCTTGACAGTGGCGATCTGTCTTGTCGCAGCCACAAAAACTACGCTTAAGACGCATGAACCGGCACTTCAGCTCTCTCGTGCTTTGTGCGGAGTCGGAGCTTTGAGCATCAATATTTTGGTTGCTCGGCATATTCTTCTTTCTACGGCTCAGACGCTCCAATACACGGGGCCATTGTTTCTAGGACTTTGGGTGTTCGGCTGGTACCTGTTCAAAGGCAAAAAAATTCCTTGGGTGCTGTTTGTCTTTTTGCTAATCGGATTTGCGGGCGTCTTGCTTGTGCTCAGACCTGATGTTGCTGATCAAAACGCTCTTTATGTTGGCCTCGGTCTTTTATCCGGAGCATTGAGTTCGGGTTCAAGTATTTCCTTGAGACTGCTGGGCCTGAAAGGAGAACCGCCAATTAGGACGCTTTTTTGGTTTGCCTTGGCGTGTACCTTATCCGGTGGGGCGGCTACTTTGATGTTTTCAACAGGACTGCGGGCAGAACACGTATTCTCGGTTCCAGTTCTGCTCATGGGTGTCTTCACGGCACTCGGCCAATGGACACAAAACATCGGCTGGAAGAAAGGCAAAACGCTTCTGTGCGCTTCTCTGCAGTTCAGTGCCGTGATCTTCGCAGTAATATTTGGCTATCTGTTCTTTGACGAAGTTCCAGATACGTTCACTTTCTTAGGCATTCTGATCATTGTGGCCGCGTCTTTAGGTGCAACCATCTTCAGGCTGAAGTATTACAAAGAAGGCTGAGACACGTGAGAGGTGCAGCAGCCGGAAATACAAAAGGCCTCCGATTCCATATAGGAAGCCTCCAAAAATCATGCGATTTACCGCCGAAGAAACTTCTTCGGTTGGCTAACTTAATGATTAGACGTTCTTTTCCTGACGATATTTAACCAGATCTTCAACCGTAATGATCGGAAGGTCGTGTTTCTTTGCGAAAGCCAATGCCTCAGGCAGACGAGCCATCGTACCGTCTTCGTTCATCAATTCGCAAAGAACACCGCAAGGATTCAGACCGGCAATTCTCATCAAATCGACGGTTGTTTCAGTGTGGCCTCTGCGCTCTAACACGCCGCCGGAGCGAGCACGAAGCGGATAAACGTGGCCGGGACGAAGGAGGTCTTCAGGTTTGCCATTCGGGTTGGCTGCTGCTTTGATCGTAGTGACGCGATCTTTAGCGCTGACGCCGGTAGTGCAGCCGTGAGCAGCTTCAATGGATACCGTAAAAGCAGTACCCTGAGTGTTGGAGTTAGAAGCAACCATCTGAGGAAGTTCTAAGCGTTTGCAGTCTTCGTCACGAAGGCAGACGCAGACGATGCCGGAGCATTCACGGATCATTAGAGCCATTTGCTTTTCTGTCAGATGATCGGAAGAGTAGATTAAGTCGGCTTCGTTTTCGCGGCTTTCGTCGTCAAGAACGACGACGCCTTTGCCTTCTCTTAAACCGGCAAGGGCGTTTTCAACACGGGTGATTGGATCACTACCGAAGTGGTCGAGAGTCAATTCAGCTTTTGTTTCCTGCATGCTGTACATCTTTAATTTTTGGAATCATATAAAAACAGATCGGACAAGGATAAGGCATTCCTGTCCGATCTGTTGAAAACTTTTGTTCGAAACGGTTAGTTTCCGCGTCTTAGTGAGAAATCAAAATTCCCACAAAAACCACTGCCAAAACTGCCATGGTCAGCGTAATTTCTTCTTTCTTACCGGCTAAGAACTTTAAGAGCACGAAGCTGATGACGCCGAAAGCCAAACCGGTGGCGATATTGAAGGTAAACGGCATCATAAAGATGGTTAAGAAGCAGGGAAGACCTGTTGTGATATCCGAGAAATTAATTCGCGAAGCCGTGCCTTGAAGCATCATGTAACCCACGATGATCAGAACGCAGGCAGTAGCAAAGGCCGGAACTAGAGTCAGCAGAGGAGCAACAAACAAGGTTAATGCGAAGAAACCTGCAAGGAACAGAGCGCAGAGGCCGGTTCTTGCACCGGCTTCAATGCCCACAGCGCTTTCAAGGATGGCGGTAGAAGTCGGAGTACCGATAAGACCGGCGCCCATGGTGGCGATAGAGTCGGAAATCAGAGCACGGTCGAGGCCGGGAATATTGCCTTGCTTATCCATGAAGCCGGCACGGTAAGACAAGCCGATCAGGGTCGACATATTGTCAAACAAGTCCACCATTGTGATGGAGAAGAGTACGCCCACAATACCGACGGTCAGCATCTGTTTGAAATCCACTTGGAAAATCGTTTCCGTCGGGAGGAGCTTGAAGCTGCCTGAGAAAAGATTGTGAATTCCGTCTGTCGGCGTGACGCCGGTAACAATACCTAAGGCCGCAACGATCAGAATCGTAATCAGCATTGCTAAGCGAATGCCTTTGGCCATCATCCAGCCGGCGAGCACAACACCGAGAATCGTCAAATAAGCCTGAGGCTGCATCATATTGCCGAGTCCGATCATCGTAGAAGGTGTTGCAACGACGATGCCGGCGTTTTTAAGACCGATGATGGTAATGAAAGCTCCGATACCGGCGACGATAGCCAGTTTTAGGTCCAGCGGGATCGCTTTAATAATGGCTTGGCGCACCCGTGTGACGGTCAGGATAAAGAAGACAAAACCGGAAATCACGACGGCAGCGCACGCAGCTTGCCAGGAGAGTCCCATTGCTCCGCAGACGTAGTACGCAAAGTAAGCAGAGATGCCGAGGCCCGGTGCCACAACAACCGGGTAGTTGGCGATGAAAGCAATCATCAAGGTGCCGAGGACAGCAGCCCAAATGGTTGCCACCGTGGCGTCTCCAATTGGCATTCCTGCGTCGGCAAGCATGCCGGGGACAACGATGAAAAGATAACAAACTGCGAGATAAGCCGAGACGGCGCCTAAGAATTCTGTCTTAGTCGATGAGCCGCGCTCTTTGACTTTGAAAAGCTTTTCGATGAGGGACATGATTTAATGATCAATTTTGCGAGCCGTAATTCTATGAATTATTGTTCTATTTAGAAGTAACGACTCTTTGCTAAGCACCATTTTCGGCGTAGACAAACTTTTTTGCATTTTCCGTTCTTGAATTTTCATCGGGTTGCCACCACTTAATCTAAATGGATAACCTTGATACAATTCCCGAACAATTTTTTTTGGAGAATTAAAAATGCGTATTGCCATCCCTTACGAAGACGGCGTTGTTTGCCAGCATTTTGGCAAAGCTCCTCAGTTCAAGATTTTTGACGTACAGCCCCAGGGCGTTGTTGAAAGTGTTGTGATTGACAGCGAAGCTTCCGGTCATGAAGCGCTGGCTGAATTCTTAGCCGCTCAAGGTGTACAGGCTGTTATTTGCGGTGGCATTGGTCAAGGCGCTTTGGTTTCTTTGGCTCAGAGCGGTATTGATGTACTTCCCGGCGTCACTGGCAACCCTGACGAAGTCATTGAGGCTCTGATTGCAGGAACCCTTCAGCCTGAAGGTACCGGCGGTTGTGGCTGCGGCTGTGGAGGCCATCATCATGAAGAACATGCTGGCGGCTGCGGATGCGGCGGCCACGGTCATGAAGAACACGAGGGTGGCTGCGGATGCAGCGGTCATGGTCATGAAGAACACGGCGGAAGCTGTGGATGCGGCTGTCACTAAATAACTTTCATTAACGGGTGGAGAAAAGGTTCGGATTTTTTGCCTCGGACCTTTTCGATTTTGGGCGCCAATTTCGGCGCTTAAATTTTTCGGGTTACTTCATTTCGTCTATCGCATTTAAGGCAGCGTGTCTGCCGGAGTAAGAAGCAAATCCGAAGGCATGTCCCAAAGACCAAGTGGAATAAGTCGGTCCGACCATATCAGACACTTCAAGACCTGTGGCGTAAAGCCCTTTGATCGGTTTATTGTTCTTATCCAGAACTTGATGTTTGCGGTTGGTGTTCAGACCGCCGTAGGAGCTGAAGAAGTAGGCTTTCAGCTTGATGGCATAAAGTTTCTTGGTGTTCAGCGGACGAAGATAGGTCTTTTCTTTGTAATACTCACTGTCATGACCAACCTCACAAGCCTTGTTGTATTGGTCCACAGCTTTCTGAAGGTTAGCCTCCGGAACTCCGAGTTCTTCGGCAAGCTGAGCAACGGAATAAGCGGCCTTAAATCCATCGCTCTTAACAGCGACTGCCTCATCAATCTCTTTCTGCAGATTCGGCAGTTTCTGACCGACCGGTACCAATACGCCGATGCCGGAGTCCACGCCTTTTTTCATCATGTATTGGACCTGGCTGTCGTCAAAAATTGACCAGCCGTAGTGATGAGGCTGAGCATAGATCGCATTGGCAGCCTGAGCAAAGGAGAAGGCGACATCTTCGTTGCTGAAACGGTTGCCGTCACAATTTACCCAAAGAGCTGAAGGCTGCCAGGATGTGGCATAGAGGTTTCCCAGGAACTTAATGCCTTTGCCCTCCGTGCCGAGGTGCTGAACAAAGGAAACGTTGCCCATGGCTGCACCGGCTTTCGTTGCCATGGCAATGCCGTCACCGGTTTTCCCGATAGGTACAGAGCTCTTCCAGCCTTCAGGATCGCGATGAGCCGCTACTTTAAATCTACAAAAATCTATAAAACAGACCTTTAATTAAATTCCTGTTTCAACCCTGCTGGTTGCCAGACCATTTATTGCTAAATCGTCTAACAGAGCCGTCAGATCCACAGGCTTGAGTTCGGGGCTAGCTGACCCTACTTTGTTGATGTATATCTCAGTCAAATTCTTTGCAGCCTGTACGTCTCTGTCCTCGGTAAAACCGCACTTGGGACAGACGAAAATCCTGTCGCTGAGCTTAAGATCTTTGTTTACCTCGCCGCATCTTCTACAGGTTTTCGAACTCGCATAGAACTGATCCGCTTCAATAACGGTCCTTTCTCGACGGGCTGATTTTCTTTTGATCATCTCTTTCAGAGCGTAGGGGCTGTTGTCTGACACCGCTTTTGCCAACCGATGATTTGACATCATTCCCTTAACATTTAGCGTCTCTAAGCAAATAACTCTGAAATGGCGGACGAGCACGGTTGATAGCTTTTCATTCTCATCGAGCCTCTGAGCCTTGATCCGTCGGTAAAGCTTTCCTACTTTCCTTGACTGTTTGATGTAGTTCTTGGATGTTGGCGTTTTGTCGCCTTTGGTTCTCGGGTGCTGTTTTTTCGCCAACTTCCTCTGCTGCCTTGCAAGTTGCCTTTGTCTTCTCTTTAAATGCTTACTTCCTTTGATTTTGATTCCGTTAGACAGCGTCAGGAGATCTTTAACTCCCCAGTCGCAGCCGCATAACGCCTCTTGTGCGTTCTCTTTATGCGTCCCCTCATAAACGATTTCGGATGTCTCTATGCTGAATGATGCAAAGAATTTATCGCCGTCCTGGGATATCGTCACGCTGTTAATCTTTCCGGGAAAACGAATCTCTTCCCTTAGCATTACCCAACCGAACTTCGGAATGTGTAAGTAGGGTTTATTGTCAGAAGCTCCGAAGCGTTTATCTTTAATTTCAGAGCCGTTCTTTACGACGACCAAGTCTCCGCCGATATAAAACGATCCCGAGCTGTATCTCTTCTTTTTAAAGACCGGAAAGCCTTTCCGTTTAGAAGAGGATTTGTCGCTTTTGAGGTCATCAAAAAACTGAGACAAGGCTCGTTTCAAAAAGATAAAGGGCTGCTGAGAGGCATACTTTGTCACCTCCATGACAAAGGGATATTGCCTTCTTTTGATGTGATTGAACTCTTTTTTTAGTTCGAGAACGTCGATTTTTTCTTTTCGCTCTCTTTTATCGTTTACTCGTTCTAAAACCCAGTTCCACGTAAATCGAGAAACACCAAAGGCTTTGCGGCAATAAGTTTTGAATTTATTGTTCGCCTTTAGTTCGATCTTGTGGGACAAAGTTACTGTCATTTTTAAAGCCCTAGAGCTGATCCTTCGCGGTTTCGGTTAATTTTTTTAGAAGCTCTCGGTTCTTTTTACTTCGACTTCCGTACAACTTGGCAGAAAAAACGGTGATTATTTCAAGAACATCTTTGGCAAGTTCTTCTTTAAATCCTACCGTTTCATCTCCCTTATTGAGGATGATAACCTCAACCCCCTTAGTTTCACAGATAGTGAAAACCAGCTCCGCTCCGAATCTCAGCAGCCTATCTTTGTGAGTGATGACCAAGCGTTCAACCTTGTCGTTAAGAAGAGCGTCCAGAAGTTTTTTCAACCCCTTCTTTCGATAATTCATTCCGGACCCCAAGTCGGAAATGACTTCATAGGTAAAACCGTTCTTTGCGCAAAAGAGTTCCAATAATTCTATTTGTCGGCTTAAGTCTTCCTTTTGCTCATTAGTACTCACCCGGGCATAGGCGATGGTTACCTTCTGATCTTCTTTAGTTTCAGAATTAGTCAATCCGGCAATAGAAAGGAGTCGGCGTCTGCTGTAACGACGAGTCCTGCCAGCCGAAACAAAATCCGGAAGCAGTCTGCCTGTTTTCTCCCAATTGCGGAGGGTCTGGATTGAGACGCCAAGAATTTTAGACGCTTGCCCAATCGGAACAAAGTCAGAGTTCATAATCTACAAATAATTTATACTTTTTACTATATTTTTATAGATTTATTTTAACAGTTAGAAGCCCAATCCATCATGGCGAAGTATTCTTCAACATTTGTCGGGGCAAGATAGACGATCTCCGGAATCGAAGTGATCATCGGAATGTCCCAGAAACCGAGGTGTGTGAGGTCAGTCAAAGCACGAATACCTGTTCCTATGACCGGCATGACGGCAGAACTGTTGTCCATGGCCCAGTCTTGTTCGAGCTGGTCATAAGCTCTCTGAAGGAAGGTTGCCATTACAGGGTAGATAACCTTGGCACCGCCTCTGGTTGCGCCGGCCATTGTGGAAACACCGGTCTGTTCGGCAATTGCAACGTCAACGTACTGGTTGCCGCAGGCTTTTCTTTCCTTTTCCATGAAGCCGAAGACTTCAGGTGTTGCGGAAGAAATGATGAGCAGTTCCGGATTTTCTTTAACCCTTCGGAGTAAATAATCGCGCGTGTCGGTGATGTAATTCGGCTCATTTGACTGCTGCAGAGGTTCACCGTCAGCGACGTCATACGGTGCGCTGAAGTGGAACTCTTCACGGTGGGCTTCAGCAGGGGCGTAACCTTCGCCCTTTTGAGTATTCAAGTGAACAACGATCGGGTTCTTCGTGTCTTTTGCTTTCTTCAGAGCGTTAATCACAGACTCTAAGTCATTGCCTTCGGCGACGTAAATGTAGTCATAGCCCAGAGACTTAAAGTAGTTGTGTTCGCTCTGACCGTTGGTCTCTCTTAATTCCCTTAAATTGTCGTAGAGGCTGCCGTGGTTTTCGGCAATTGCCATTTGGTTGTCGTTGACGATAACGATGAAGTTGTCATTGAGCTTCCCGGCGTTATTCAAGCCTTCAAAGGCAACGCCGCCGCTCAAAGAACCGTCGCCGATGAATGCAACAATATTGAAGTCTTCTTGCTTTAGCGAGGCCGAAAGCCAGGCTGATCGAGGGAGAAGTGTGGCCTGCGTAGAAAATATCGTATTCTGGGCTTTCATTCGGGTCGGTGAATTCTCCGATTTCCGTGAACTTGCTCTTGTCTAAATAGTACTGAGCACGTCCTGTCAGCATTTTATGTACGAAGTCTTGGTGGGAGACGTCGATGACGATCTTATCTTTCGGGGCGTCAAAGACATAATGAACACCAATCAGAGCTTCAACGTCGCCGAGATTGGGTCCTACGTGTCCTCCTATTGTGGAGGTGTAGTTAATGATGGCGGCTCTCATCTGTTTAGCGAGATCTTTGAGGTCGTCAATAGTGAGTGGCTTAATGTCCTGTGGTGAGTGAATATCAATGAGTTTCATTTAAGTTCTCCTCAAAAAATAAAGCTACCCTAGTGAAGATAGATTTTTGGGGACATAAGCGAAAAAAAAACGGACTCAGAAAGGACACCGCAATAGAGCTGAGTTGTTACTGTGTGATACGAGATGGAGGAATGGGCAAAATGCCCGGAAAATCAGGCAAAGAAGCATTTTCTTGGGGCAAAAGGGGTCGATTGGGTTGGCTTCGGAGGAAGCTCTTGCAGGAAACAGAAATGGAAAAGCTAGAAACTCTAAAAGACCTTTCCCGAAGCGTCCCGATTTTTTCAAAATAGATATTTCAAACCGACTTTAATTTGAAAATCTGTTTTAAGGTGGCGGCCTGATTCCCGATTGATTTGAGCGAAGGCTTTGAGGCGATCCTTCAACAGACTCTCCGCGCCGATGCCATAGTAAACACGAGTTCCTATGGAGCGGTCTTTAAATGAGAATTCATTCATTTGGATAGATGTCCTTCCTAAGAAATCGTGTCTGACACCACCTCTTAAATAGACTTGTCCGGACAGTTTTCCTTCTTTGCTGCGGAAGTTTTTTCCTAAATCAATTCCCAGGCGCCCGTTCAAACTATCGGTCGATTTAACGCGGACCTTCATATCGTTGCTGAAGTGAAAAGAGGCGCCATTTGCGCGGAAGTAACTCAGTTGTACTTGAGGATCGATAAACCATGAGCCCAATTTCGAAGTTTGGGTGAACTCGAGACGGTGACCGATTTCAACAGATAAACCCAGACCGTAGTTGTGATAATCGGCTGTTGAGATACTTTCATCAATATTTTTGGCGCTTAGTTTGTTGTGGTAGCGATTTACGGATAAGACCGAGTCAATATATTGTCCTTTGTCTCCGAGCCACGCAGCATAAAATTTAGCTCCGACGGATTCCACACGAGAATGATTGCCGGGAGCGTCGTCAACATGAATATTTCCCCTCGTTAACAGGAGGTTGGCGCCTAGGACCCAGCCGGAGCTGAACTTCCGGTCGGCCCCGATCGTAAAGGCGGAATATTTAAACGTACTGTTGGCCGAGTAGTGCGACTCAAACCGGCTCTTATCGTATCGGTACAGAATATAGGAACCGTCTTCGGCACCTTCACGAACTTCTCCCATTCGGCTTCTTAGATCATCTAAGGATCCCAAGAATTGAATGATTTGGTTGCCGGAGGCTGCGCTAGCTAAAGTCAGTTTGGCAGCAGGAGACAATCCGATGGGTTTTTCGGCCGAGTCATCAAGCTCAGGCGGGTTTGTCGGATCAAACGGCAGTTCCGGCAGATCCGGTTTAGGAATAACCTCATCAGGAGGTTCGGACGGATCTGTCGGAGTCTCAGGGTTATCGGGCAAGACCGGTTTGAGCGATTGGGTCCCCAATATTGCCCAGACCCTGGAGTCTCCTTTTTTGAACGGGTAAAGCCCTAATTTATACATATAAGGGCCGGCGTCTATGATTCCGTCATTGGCTAAGGAAAAAGTGGCTTTATCCAGGCTGTTCGGAGAGTCATCATTGACTGCAATGTGGTAAAGATAGCCGGTGTTAGCGAGAGAAACGCCGGAGGATCCTAAGAGGAAGGCATGCTTGCCTTCGCTGCTTTTGGAGATATTTAGGGATCCTGTCGAACCCGCTGTAAGGTAAAAGACAGCACCGTTTCCTTTAAGAGTCTCAGTTTCCATTTGAGAAGGATGACCTTGCTGTCCCAGCTGGATATAACTCGAGGGTTCAACATTTACAAGGGACAAATTGCTGTCCTCGGGGACAAACCAATAGGAATCTCGATGCATCGTTACTCGGCTGCCGCCTCCCTCGTGGGTATCGACGGCAGCAGAAAGGGTAGAGCGTTCTCCTAAGTCAATGGTTAGGCCGGAAGTGGAGCTGACCGAAACAGGCTCATGAACTACCATGTGCCCATCGCTGTCAACACGGAAGCGAGCGTGAGAGCCCACGTTTCCGAGAAATAATTTCTCAATTTCAATTTGACGAGACCGGATGTCGGCCTGAGCATCGCGAATGAGATTTAAATGTCCCTGAAAGACGGCGGTTTGAGCCGAGGTTAAATTGAGACTGCTCTTGGCTTCAACGTCGACCTCCTTGGTGAAGAAGACATTTTTCGTCAGAACTCCTGATTGCGGGTCGCGCCCGATGTTAAGAGAGCTGGGATGGTCGGTTCCGAGAATAATCTGGCCGATTTGAACTTTTCTATCAATCAAAATATCGGGAGCATCCAGATCCATCTCGCAGCTAAGCAGCTGAATTGTGGAGATCGTTCCTGCGCTTCGTTCGTTAGGAGATAAGAAATAAATCCCAGATGAAGCTGACATTTTCAGCAGGCGAGAGTACGTAGCCGAAATGCCGCCGAAAAGTATTACTTGTCTTGCCTGCATTGTGGTCGAGGCATTCTCGGAAAGCGCGACGGAAAGATCGTCATAGTAGGAAGAGTTGTCCGGGTTTCTTGGCGTCATGAGGATAATGCGATCTCCGGCGCCGAGATTGGCAGTCTGATCCGGTCCGACGCTCAGAGCGTAACCAAATCCTTTTTCGGCCACGGGAACGGGTGTAACGATAAGATCGCGTCCGGCAGAGATATTGACGTTTTGACTTTCGACCGAAAGCCCCGGGAAAAGGAACTGGTGATTCGCGGGATTGCGGAGCGATCTGAAATAGCCTGCGTTAATGGAGTTGACCGCAATGGTACCGTTTTCGGAGACATTCCATGCGACCGGAGCGGCATTGCTGTGGAAAATAAAATTGCCTGTCTTTCGTCCTTCTTCAAATGCCGCGTTGATTTGGCTCTCGAGACCGGGGAAAAACTGCTGCCAGTTTCCGATAAGAGTGTCCGTATTTTGTGCGATTCCCTGATGCAGTGCATCGAATTGACCTGCAGCGGTCAACATTGGGATGGCAAAAAATAGTGCAATGGCAGCTGCGGCACGCCGAAAATAAAAGCAATTCTTTATTTTCATTGAAATAACTCGTATCTTTCCGCTGAAAAAGCTTTTAACTGCAGTAAGCTAATTGCCTTTCTAAGGGGTATTTATCCTGTAATCTAATAAAAAAAAACGCTCTATGAGCACACAGAAAATAAAATAATTAAACTGTTTTTTATGGTATACGCCTAGAGCGAAAAGTGACGTAATACACTCTCAAAGCGGGAGAAAGGATAGGGGGTTAATTTACTTATAGTTTGGCAAAATTTAGAAGATATTAAGGGGTAACTTTGTAGCAAAAATGATTCCGCTGAAAATACCCCTATGACATCTATCCTTGTTTAGAGAGGATATCCTCCAACTTAAAGAGGTGAGGCAACGGAAATTACCTGGCTAAACCGTGAGGGTCGAAGTACAGATCGACTCATATAGAGAATGGTTTTCTGATTGGATACAGAGATAAATAGGAAACTATTTTGAGAACTTGAGAAAAATGTAAAAATAGAAAAACGGCCGTATCGCAGGCCGTTTTTTGTCACGTAAGAATAATCTCACGAAAATGCTTTTGAATGGAATTGGTCCGGAGTACACGCGGAAATCGGCAGGTACGTGCCGACAGCATTGATCATATTGTTAATACAAGCCGATGATTTTCCACCAAAGCATACCGACTGCAAAAACGATAATGACACTTGCGGTAACCAGAACAAAATTGATTTTGTAGAACCTAGGTCTTTCAAAGAAACCCTGTCCGAAGTAGATCGGGCCGGGACCGCCGGCATATTCTGTAATGCCCCACATGAAGTTAGAGAAAATGGCAAAGCAGACGGCAACCATCAGCGGAGGTGCACCGGCTCCGATCGCCACAGCGGCAAACGGAACATACATCGCCGCCACATGTCCAGAGGCAGTTGCAAATACGTAGTGAAGGTAAATATAGGCAAAGCCGAGCAGGATGAATGTTGTCATCCAATCCATTCCGGTGAGCATAGAGGCAAATCCAGCAGACATCCATTTAATGAAACCGAGAGATGTGAGACCGGTTGCTAAGGAGATGATGACGCCGAACCAAACAACGGTATCCCATGCGGCTTTGTCCGCTAAGACGTCTTTCCAATTTACGGCCCCCATCGCAAAGAGCAAAGCAGCAAGCCCGATACCGATGGCGTTGGCATTTAGCCCGGTCCACATTGTGGTGCCCCAGCCAAGAAGGGCTAAGACGAAGCCGATCGCAACTTTGATTTCTTGCGAAGACATCGGTCCCATATGTTTCAACTCTTCACGTCCCATCTTCTTGGCTTCAGGAGTACGTTTAAGTTCCGGATTAAGAATCTTGTAGGAAAGCAACGGCATTACGAAAAAGCAGATCATCGCCGGAACGACTGCAGCCCAGAACCAGCCTACCCAGGTCAGCTCAATGCCTAAACCTTCTTTTGCCAGTGTTGCACAAAGAGGATTTGCAGCCATGCCGGTCATGAACATAGCGCCGGTGATCGGAGTGAACTGAAAACAAGTCATGGTCAAGAATTCACCTAAACGCTTTTGCTTTGGGCCTGGTTCGGAGTCTAAAACTTGGTCAATGGACTTGGAAATCGGGAGAATGATGCCGCCGGAACGAGCGGTTACACTCGGCATTGCCGGAGCGAGAATAAGGTCGGCAATGCCCAAGGAGTAAGCGATGCCCAACGAAGAGCCTCCAAATAAGGAAAGCGTTTTATAGGCGATTCTTCTTCCTAGTCCGGATTGAACGAATCCGAGTGAAAGAACGTAAGCAGAGAAAATCATCCAGACCGTACCGGAAGCAAAACCTGAGAGTGCTGCTTTAAAACTTAGCGTGTTGGTGAAAATAGAAAGAGCCAGCGCGATGAACATTAAGGCGCCGGAAGGAAGAGGTGCACAAAGAATGCCGACAATGGTTGCGACGAAGATGGCGAACATATGCCAGGCTTGTGGTTTGAGGCCCTCGGGAACCGGGTAAAACCAAATCGCAAGCAAAACCACGATTGGGACGAGATATTGCCAGAGCTTAATAGGCTTATTAGACATAATGGTATCCTTAGAAAGGCCTTCCGCAGAAGACCTTTCTTCAGTTAAGGGACAACTAATCAAGGAAGTAAGTGCTAGCTCTTGCTGTATTTGGCAACGACACGGTCGACAAATTCCGGAGCTAACCCCACATAGTTATGCGGATCGAGCATTGCGTCGATTTCTTCTTCCGTAAAGGCTGCGGCAACTTCGGGTGTACGCAGCAGAACGTCCTTAAAGGGTATTTCTTTTTCATAAGCTTCCATTGCACCCTTGTAAACAATGCCGTGAGCTGTCATACGACCGAGGCGGTTGGCCAGGTGCATCATGACGTTTTCACTGAGCATCAGGCCTTTCTGTGCAAACAAGTTGCGTTCCATGTGTTTTGGATAAACGATAAGGTTCTTCAGAATGTTCTTGGATTTTTCCAGCGCGGCAGCCATCATGTGGCATGCACGAGGAATAGCCTCCCACTCAGAGAGGAAGCAGCCCCAATCCCGTTCCATTTCGCTGATCATGCTTTCTACGATAGAAGGGGCGATGCTGCGGACATTTCTGAGAAGCGCCAGGACATTTTCCAGAACGGCCGGATTGCGTTTATGCGGCATGGTGGAGGAACCGACTTTGCCCATGAAGAACGGTTCTTCCAATTCAAGAATTTCTGTTCTCTGCAGTGTCAGGATTTCATGCATGATGCGGCCGAGAGTTCCGGCGCAAAGGGCAAGAACGGAAACAAATTCGGCTTGGTTATCGCGGGCAACATGCCACGCAATCGTCGGAGTCTTCAGACCGAGGATCTTGAACATGCGTTCTTGAGTTTCCAGGCCGTGTTCAGGCTGAGAAGCCAAGGTACCGACGGCGCCGGCCATTTCGCCGACGAAGACTCGGTCTCTCATTTCTTCGAGGCGTTCAATATCGCGACCCAGTTCATCGGCCCAAATAGCCGCTTTGTAACCGAAGGTGATCGGAAGAGCGTGGACGACGTGGGTACGGCCGCTCATGATGGTGTTACGGTATTTTTTGGCCAAGTCTAGGCAGTATTCCTGACAGAGTTTCATATCACGAAGAATGACTTCGTAGGCATCTCTTTCTAACAAGACAATACCTGTGTCCACGATGTCTTGACTCGTAGCTCCCCAATGCACGAACTCTCCGGCGTTTTCCGGAAGGATTGCTTTGAAGGCTTTCAGCAGGGGTACGATCGTAATAGAGCTCTTGTAGTATTCGCCGATGCTCGGAATGTCGATGAGTTCAGCTTTAGCGTATTGATTGATGATGTCGGTTTTTTCCTTTGGAATGACGCCGAGTTCGGCTTGAGCGGCAGCGAGCGCGGCTTCTGTGTCCAGCCATTTTTGGACCCAAGCTTTATCACTCAGGATTTCGCGCATTTCATCGGTACTAAACATGCAGCCGTGGATCTGGCTGTCGATTGCAGTAGAAGGCATTTTCTCTCCTTAAAAATTGAGATCGGTTTTGTATGGCTTCATTCTGCAAATAGAGGACAAGCGGAACAACGAGTAAGTGCATTTGTTTTGATAACTATCAATAGTTCGGCGTTTAGTTTAAGAACTTTATTTAATAAATCAAAGAGTTAAGTTATGTCTACCAACTTATTGCCGAGTTTTGTAGGCGACAAAACACAAAACCCTTATGGTTGTTGGCTTCGCGCTTAGATAAAATCGAACTTGTCCGTATTTAGAACCTACAAATCTCTTATTTTGCAAAAACCCGTCTGGAAAAAGATCGCAGAAGAAATATCCTTAGAAGTCTCTTTGGGGAGGTGGACGGTCGGCTCTATCATCCCGAACGAGATTGATCTGGCTAAAAGATATAAAGTCAGCCGAGACACAATGCGGAAAGCACTTACCTATCTGACTCAGCAAGGACTTTTTGAACGAAAACCGCATATCGGAACCAGAGTTAAATCAAGAACAAGAACAGGCAAGTTCCTGAGCGAGTTGGACGGAATTAGAGATATTGACCATTACGGCAATCAATACCCGAGAAAAATCCAGAACGTTACCCAATTGGTCGTCGATGAAGAATTGACAGAACGGTTGTCTTTAAAGCCTGGGGATCTGGTCATTCGCTTTAAAAACATTCGCGTCGCTTCTGAGAAAGTTCAAGAGACCGTGGTCGTGACGTACGTTTACATTCCGACTGAAGCAGCCGAGGTCTTAGAGATAGTGAAGAAACGCCCCGAAGAACTCATTATTACATTGGCAGAAGAAGTCCTCGGACGGGAATGTGATGAAGTTAAGCAAACTTTCTCGGGCACGATCATGCCTGACGAGGTGGCAGATTTATTTAAAGTTCCTCACGGGACGGCGGCTTTGAAGATTATTCGGAATTACATGGATGTTCGTGGGCGAACGATCGTTGCATCCGAATCGTTTCATACGGCAGATCGATTCTCTTTTTCCGTTGCTGTGAAGAAGAAAAAGTACTAATTAGGAAAACATCTTAGATTTTGCAGAAAAGGTTGTGCTTTAGGCTGATTCGACTTGCTCATTTCTCTCTGAATCGCTACGCTCAGAGCTGCACCCAAGAAGAATCTCAAGATCTCAAATGCACAAAACTACAAAACGCGGTTTCCTCAAGGCCGCACTTGCCTCCGGATTGGCGCTTGAAGCTTTTCCGGCTCGTTCTGCTTCCCCAAAGAGCTCCGAGCAATTAATTACGATTATCGACTTAGATAAGTGCGACGGCTGCACGGATTTGTCGATTCCTGCGTGCGTCAGAGCCTGCCGTGCTAAAAATCAGGCTCGCTATCCAGAGCCGCAGAAGCCGGTGCAGCCTTACTGGCCTCAGCCCAAGTATGAGGACTTTTCAAACGATCGGGATAACATTTCTCGGCTGACTCCGTACAACTGGATTTATCTTCAGCATGTTTCCGTTGACGGAAAAGATATTTATCTTCCGAGACGCTGCATGCAGTGCTTTGATGCTCCATGCCGCAAGCTCTGTCCTTTTGGAGCCATCGACCAAACTAAACAAGGAGCGGTCAAGATTGATGATCGCGTGTGTTTCGGAGGGGCGAAGTGCAGGGATGTTTGCCCATGGAATATTCCTCAGCGCCAGGCGGGTGTGGGAATCTATCTTAAAGTAGAACCGAAATTAGCCGGCGGCGGAGTCATGTATAAATGCGATTTTTGTGCTGATCTCATCGCTCAAGGCAAAGAGCCTGCATGCTCGACGGAATGCCCCAAAAAAGCCATGTTGGTTCTCCCTATCTCGCAGGCAGAAGAAAAGTTTAAATCCTTAGCAAAAAACCGTTTTGTATACGGTAAAGAAGAAAACGGCGGAACCGCAACTTGGTATGTTTGCTCAATGCCCTTTGAAAAGATTAACCGTCAGCTGCACTCCCAATTGCCAAAGATTCATCCGGGAAGACCGCTCATGAACGAAGTCGATTCGAAACTGAGTCAGTCGACGCCTTTAGTGCTTGGAACTTTGGCTGCACCGATTGTGGCTTTGGGAGCATCCGTCGCCCTAAGAAAAAGAAAGAACGACAAAGATCAATCTCAATAATGCGGTGCGGAAATGAAAATCATCAGACAACCTCTAACTAATCGAGTTGTGCATTGGGGCATCGCATTGAGCTGTTTCGGATTGATTTTTACCGGAATCCTTCAGATGCCTGTGGCTAAGAGATACGGCCTGACATCTTTAGGAGAGTGGATGGGAAACTACTTTACGACGTTGTCTATGCATTACTTCTTCGGCTTAATTTTTGTGTTCTTCTGCTGCTTCCACGTGTTCTACCATGCGCTGAATAAAGAGTTCGATATTGTTCCGAAGAAAGGCGACGTGAAGGGAAGCATTCTGATTTTTAAAGCGATTCTTTCCGGAGAGAAAGAGCCTCCGAGCGCGAAGTACCTGCCGGAGCAGCGTTTGGCCTGGGCTGCTTTTGCGGTCACGTTCTTAATTCTGATCGTCACGGGCCTTCTGAAAACCTATAAAAATCTTCCGGGCATTCAATTGGAAGATCCCTGGACTTTTTATATTGCACAGTTCCATAACTTGGGTTTTGTGTTGTGTCTTCTTCTGTTCGTGGGACACATGGCGGCTTTTGTGATTAAGGCTAACCGTAATCTTTTGCCGGCCATGTTCTCCGGCAAGGTGGACAGAGAGTATGCGTTGGAGCGTCACTCTCTTTGGTCACCGGATTAAAAACCAAGAGGATCGCGTAAAGAGAAAGCGAGGACAGCCAGAAAGCTTTCCGGAGGACCAATGATGTTCTGTTTGAGTTTGAACCGTGCATTTCCAAGACTCATTGTTTCACTATTGCTTGTCAGTTCTGTTTGGTCCTCTCATGCTGCTGAAACGTTAAGACTCGGCATATCTTCCTTTGCCGAGCACAGCATCAATAAGGTGCTCATTGATCCGACAATTAAAGCAATCCGGGATGCAGTTCAACCTGACAAGCTGGAAGTCGAGTATTTGGAACTCAATCGACTGCAGAACTCCCTGAAGAACGGACAGCTGGATTTGGTTCTCTCTTCTGCAGGCAACTATCGAAGGTTCCTGTTGGAAGGCTATGGGCTGCGAGATTTGGCGACGATGGTCTCAACCCAAGCACCAAACCCTAACTACGCTGAGGGTTCTGTATTCTTTGTCCGCAGTGACAGGCAGGATATAGACTCTATTGCTGCACTAAAAAACAAGTCTGTCAGCGCTAACTACCCCTTCGCATTTTCCGGTTGGCAAGTTGCAGCAGGAGAACTTCAGAAGCGAGGGTTTGATCCTGATCATTTCTTTTCAAGAGTCGATTTTCTCGGTCACGGAGCGTCTCCGGTCATTGATGCAGTTTTATCCAGTAAAACAGATGCTGGCATTGTGCGGGCTTGTGTATTGGAAAATGCAGGTTTGATTAAGTCAGGCAAAGTCAAAGTATTAGAACCAAAGGAGACGGCCGATTTTCCATGCGAAGTCTGTACTCGCCTTTATCCGAACTGGACGTTGTCTACAACTCCGAACACACCGCCGGAGGTTAGCCGCAAGGTCACGGCTGCCGTCTTGGAAATTAAACCTTTGCAAAACAATCTTCACTGGAGCGTAGCGACAGATTTCACGCCGATTGATGACTTGTTTAAACAGCTGCAAATCGGGCCGTATGAATATCTTCAACACTTCAGCTTTAAACGCTTCATTGAAGCTTACTGGCAGTATTTTGTTTTTGTCCTGATCTTCATTGTCGGTTTGATCTTGCACGGAATACGGAGTGAATATCTGGTTAACAAGAGAACGCACGCCTTATCCGAATCTCTAAAACGCGAACGCAAATTAAGAGCGGAATCTGCATTGGTTAAAAGCCGTTTGGACAAAATTCAAAAGGTCGGCTTGGTCGGACAGATGTGTTCAATGATTGCACATGAATTGAAGCAGCCGCTGGGAGCCGCTGCAGCCTATTGCTTTGCACTCCGCCGCCGAATGGAAAGCGGAGAGGTTTCCGCAGACATGCTGGAAAAGGGAATCGAACGCATAGACGGTCAAATTCAGCGAGCATCGGAAGTGGTCAATCAGGTGCGCTCGTATGCAAAGGGGCAAAGACAGAGACAAGCTGTTGACGTCGGCAAAACTGCTGAAAAAATACTTCGGGACATTCAAGCCTCATCTCCGGATACGGAAGTCGAATTTCAAAAGGAGGGTGAGCGCCTTCTTGTCGAGGCGAACCCGATCGAATTGGAAATTATCCTAATCAACCTTGTAAAAAACGCCATAGAAGTAGTAAAAGATAAACAAAACGGACGTGTGATTGTGAACCTCTCATCGGAGGGGGGGGGTGCTGTTTGCATTAAGGTGGAAGATAACGGTGAAAAGATGTCGGACGCTGAATGGAAACAAATATCTCAGCTGGCGATGGCAACTACTAAACACAGCGGACTCGGTTTCGGCCTATCCATCGTTGCAGGCTTGGCCGAGGACTTGGGAGGAAGAATCACATTTGAACGGATTCCATCCGGAGGCCTTTCCGTTCTCGTCCGTCTTCCGTCAGCGAAGGAGTAATCGTGCCCCAAGGTTGTTTAATTCGCATCGTCGATGATGACGAGGATATGCGCGAGAGCCTTTCTTTCCTGCTTGAAAGTGAAGGGTGGAAATGTGCCGCTTATGCGAGTGCGCGTGAATTTTTAATCGAAGATGCCGCAAGTGTTCCCGGCTGTCTCATCCTTGATATTCGTATGCCGGAGATGACGGGCCTTGAGCTGCAGCAGGAAATGAACCGCAGAAAAATTTTTCTGCCGATTGTTTTCCTCACAGGCCACGGAAGTATAGATATGGCCGTCTCCGCGATGAAATCCGGCGCGGTGGAATTTCTTCAAAAACCTGTCGATCACGCAAGGCTTTTAAGCGTGGTGCGTGATTGCGTCAGGCGCTGCAGCAATGGTTTTGCGGTGCTGGACTTCGACATTAACGAGGCCAAAAGACGCTGGGAAACGTTGACGGAAAAGGAACAGCAGGTGCTGACTTTGATCGCAGCCGGTCTACTCAATAAAGAAGTTGCCGAACGTCTCGGTAACTCCGTGCGGACAATTGAGAATCATCGAGCCGCTGCCATGAAAAGACTTCAAATCAGGACGTTGGCTCAGTTGAACAGCCTGACGGAAGCAATTAAAGAAAATACAAATCCGTAAAAATACTTAATCGACTAAATGAAGAAAGTTTGATCAAACGCAAAATACCTAGGTAGTGGAACGGGCAACAATGCTCCTGTCGGTTACGAAAACCAATAACTCAAATCCAACGATAGGAGAACTCAAATGCAAGTCACAAAACGCACGTTCCTCAAGGGCCTTCTTGCGACAGCCGCTGCAGGCGGAGTCGTCTCTCAGGCTTCTGCAAAACCTCAGGCCGATCTTCCCGCAAAATGGGATCGTGAAGCTGACGTCGTCATTCTTGGTTACGGCGGTGCAGGCGCTTCTGCAGCCATCACAGCTAAAGATGCAGGTGCAGAGGTTGTCATCTTTGAAAAAACAGCTCAGGGCGGCGGCAACACAGCCGTTTCTTCCGGCGGCATGATGATCCCGAACAACCGCGAACGCGCTATCACTTACCTTGCAAAGACTTACGACTTTGCCAACTCTCAGAAAGACCAGGAACTGCTTGAAGCTTTCGTTGACGAAGCGATGAAGTCCAAAGACTTCCTCCTTTCTCTAGCTCCGGACCAGAAGGTTTACATCTACGGTCACGCCGGCTTCCAGAACATTCCTGAATCCGATGCCATCGACAAGTGGCGTTTCCGCACTCCGAAAGGACAGAAGACACGCGGCGGCGACATGCTTTTCAACAACTATCGCTACGCGGTTGAAACCGTCCGGAAGGTCCCCGTTGTTTACAATGCACGCGGCCTGCAGCTGATCACTCAGAACGACGAAGTTCTCGGTGTTTGGGTTGAAATCGATGGTAAGAAGCAGGCTGTCAAGGCTCGTCGCGGTGTAGTTCTCGCTACCGGCGGTTATGAATTCGACGACAACATGCTGTCTAACCACACGATGGGGCAGAAGTTCCATCGTCTGGGCCATCCCGGCAACA
>OGQS01000542.1_pt1 | contig 27031 bp, 15 predicted proteins | sample 1553331 | NCBI WGS metagenome assembly OGQS01 (sample SAMEA2580012, study PRJEB22360) | human gut metagenome | biome: human gut; feature: human-associated habitat; material: faeces | place: Denmark | collected 2008/2010
ATTCTTAAAATAATTATTAATAACAGTAAATAATGCAAAAAATGCAAACCAAGAAAAAATAATGGCTCCAAAGTTAGCTAATAATTCTACAAAGTATAAAATAAAGCATCTGAACTTATTTCCGAAATCAAATTTGTATTTTATTTTATTACTTGTCTTATTACGCATTTTACCATTTCCTCTATTCCTAAGCATACATTACAAAACATAAAAATTTTTGCAATTACTTGCTTAAAACAGGGGCAAGGTACACCTTGCCCCAAAAATCAAGAAACAATAGTCTTCATTTTAGGCAAAAATAATTATTTCAGATGATACATATTTTTACAATTTACGATCAAATAAGAGAGCAACGATTTTCCGGATTTTGAAAAAGTTTGTAACAAAAGATGATATTCGTATCTACCGTTACTTTTATCATATAACTCATCAGCAATGCAAAATGAATCTAAAATATTGCATCGTTCTTTAATTAAATAACCCGAAAAAACTAAACAATTAAACTGACATATTCCGCTTAAAGTATCTAATTATAAGATCAATTTTTTACCGCGATTTTCACGAGGAAGAGAGGATATGATTTTGCAATCATGTATATTAAAATTATTATACCATTTAGGTAAATTTTCATCTGGTATTTTATCTGCAGTAAACGAGTCTTTGCAACCATTTAAATACCATTCTTTTGTAAAAATTTCATTTAATTAACCTCACAAAAAGAAAGCATTGCCGCAACGCTAATGCTATTGCTAAAATTCCTGAAGAGCTTTTGTTTTACCGAGTTATTATTACAGTACAATAAGCAAAAGAGTTTGTAAAATATATAGCACCATTTTATATTTTAGCAATTTCAGCAACATCGGAAATTTTAAAATTCAAATAGTGATCATAATAACGGGTCTGGCAATAGAAATGACCAGTTTCGACATATTAACAGTATCCTTGATAACTAATGGGGTAGTATTTGCAAGTTTTTATTCATCTTTTTCAAATATTACTCTATTTACAATTTGTCACATTTACTATAAATAAATGCCTTACACAAGCCCGTGCAAATTATAATGATTAATGATGCTGTAAATTCCGATTGGCAGATTTATTGCTAAAGCTATGATGAAAATAATCAATCCTTTTTTCGACCAAAATTCTTTACGATATTTTTTTGCAAATATAGGCATTAATAAAGAAATTATAATAAAAATCGACCCTGCTAATTCGGTTCGTCCAAATCCTCTGTAAATATCTAACCGTCCGAAATTGGAACCCAAAGAACCCACAAAAGTTGACAGTGTTGACGCCGCAGCTATTGCGCCCGGAGAGTGCGTTATTTTATTCTTTCTTGGCTTCTTCATAAAAACAAATTCCTACCATCTGCCATGAGATACCAATTAAACACTACATAAATGTGATAAAAAGACGTATGTTTTATCACATTTATGCAGAACACTGTTTACAATAGTATTATGAATTGTAAAAGTTGCTTTTTAACAGAAATTATATAAATGCTTTGTATTCATTGCGATTCGTTATTATCTGTAAGTTTTCTGATATTTTTCCGATGCTACCAAAAACAATATAGTTTTTACCGCTGTTCAGGTCTGTAATTGAAATATGACTGAGAATTGAATTTCCTCCGTTCAATTCAAAATAACCTATTTTGCAGCCAACAATATACTTATCTGTGAATATAATCCTTGACTCAAAATCAACAGTCCGATAATCATATGGATCAAAACTATATTCATAATCAGTTACTTCGTTTGTCGTTAGATCAAGTTTATATATGTTATTATCTTTTTCAAAAATCAAGAAGTCGCCCTGGATTCCAATAACAGAATTTCCGTCTGTAATTTCAAAATATTCGCCGTTTTCATATTTTAAAATTTTCGATCCATTACTCCCCCATAAACTTTGGCTATCAGATAAAAAAGAATATGATGAGAATTTATTTGGATACTTGTTATATATTAATTTTTGGCTTGAGAAATCCACTGTGAGTAACGCAGTTTTAAGATTGTCGTCAGATGATTTTTTATATGTATAAGTCATTTGATAATCACCGTTTGCTTCCATTGCATCGCTGATTTCACTGTAATAAAATTCATCTTCAAATACTCTTGAAACTTTGTTATCTTTTGTCACAAAAAGGAAGCATTTTTTATTATTACATTTGGTGCTGCAAAACCACCCGTTTTCAGATAAAATAACATTACTTATATTATCATATCCGTCTAATTTTATTTCCTTTTTAAATAAGCTCCTTGAATTTTGTATATACGCTTTCCCATTGTAATTGTAAATAAAATTCATATTCGGAGTTGCAGAAATTCCATAAACAATAAAAATCAGAATAACACAAATTATGCTGCTTATAAATATCAGTAATGGCTTTTTCATAAATACCTCCAACTCAACAACTCAATGTCCTATTAATATTTATCTAGAGTTAGCTAACCATCTACATATTTCAAATACTTTCTTTGGTGTATCTAACACTTGAAATGGGTAACAAATCATTTGAATAATTCTATAAATAATTATAGCCAGACTAAATGCTTCCCTTAAACCATCCAACACAAAAGTAGAACAATTACACGATGTTAATTTATAAGTTTTGTAGTTACCTGAATTTATTTTATAAATATTACTTGATCCTGTTTTATCAAAACTAGACTTAGCTTTATATTTACTTAATTTTTTTTGATACTTATAAAAAGATAAAATATCTTTTTTTTGTCCAGAAGTAACCTTTATTGGACATTGCTTTATATTATATTTTGTTTCTTGGAATTCAAGATATTCGTCGGTTTTTGTAGTTACAAGCAAATTTCCACTTTGATATTGAGCATATGAATATATCGTATTACCGATTTTAATATCTAAATGTCCAAATGGATTACCTTTCTTACCATCTCCACGTGACCTATAATAATAATTAACTACTATTTCAGATGATGAACCTGTAAAATCATCATAATTAATTGGATCATTTGTACAATATACAAATAAATTCAATCCAAATAATACATTTTTCTTCTCTTGCGCAATTTCAATAACATCCGCATTTATAAATCTGCAAATGCTGGGGTCATAATAGCGGGACTGGAGATAGTAATATCCGGTTTCAGTATCATAATAGTATCCACGATAACGAATGGGGTTTGAGTTTGCAAGTTTTTCTTCATCTCTTCCGCATATTAATCGCTTCACGTATCCCCATTCGTCATAGGTGTACGTTACCAACTGAATTCCGTTCTCATCAATAATTCCAAATACGTCACCAAACTGGTTTGTCAGGTAAAAATACTGCGTGCCGTTTAAGATAAATCCTATCGGTGTTCCGTTTGTATCATACTGGAAATACCAGGTATCTGTTCCGTCTGTCTGGGACAGGATTACTCCGTCTCTCGTATTAAAAAAGTCAATTATATAAAACCTATCGTGTACAGTTAAAATCTAATCCCTTGAAAGTTAGGAGAAGGATTTCAAAGACTTGGCTTTCAGGTGGAGAATGGAGAGATGTTATATATGAAGTGAATAACGGCTTGAGAATAAACACATTGACGTTATTGTTGATATCCATACATCATATACTATGAAAAATATTTTAATTCATCATAATGGAATACCCATTTTTCTTTGCTTAAATCTCTGCCATCATATATATAATTTTTAGGCGGGTTTTCGAGTTTGTGCTTATATTTGATGTTATTTTTAATGCACCAATCAATAAGCATGTTTGAAACAATTAAATAATCCTTATACCATTCAGATAATTCTAAAGCATTCCAATCAATAAAGCACCTGTATCTAAAATGAGCTTCTTCCTCATTTTTTGCTTCATTAAAAAATTGAGTTACCGTAGGATTATTTAATTCTCGTATTAGTTCCTTATAGCGTGAATCTATTAAATATTGCGGTAATACTATGAAATTATTTACGTTATCATTATCAATTTCTGATTTTTGTTTACCAGTCAGACAATGATAATTACCCAAAATATTATAATTCCTTTTATCCAACCAATAAAAACTGTTTTTGTGGTTTAACTCATCAAGACTTACACAACATTTTCCCCAGTGCTTATTTATATTTAAAGATTTTTGAAATGGGTTGAACATATATATTACCTCCTATATTTTTTGGCCATACCAAATGTGTATTCTATGTTTACCGTCATGGTAATGACGGTAGCCGCCACTAATACCTTGAGGTGCACTAGTGTATCCAAGTGCAACAGCAAGCGTTTTTGCTGCAACCTGAGAGTCAGCAAATACTCCCCAACAGTTTGAATTAGAATTTTGCGCAGTTTTAGCATTGTTACTAAATTTATCTTTATTGATACTTCTTGCTTGATTATAATCCAATGTCGTATTAGTAATTCCTAATGCAGTTAATGTTGTTGCCCAAGTCATTTTTTTACCAACAGTACATTTTTTTCCGTTTTTATTCATATAGCAGAACTGATATTCTTTGCTGCTTCCTTTTCGCTTTTTGGCTTTTGTATCAGTAAATTCTTTTTCTTTAGCTACAGTATTGCTGCTGCTTAATGCATCTATTACTACAGCGAGTATGTATCCTACAAGAATAACTCCACCAATTATAGCACCTACAGTTAATCCAACAACAGCATACCCTAATAATTCCATTATTGTTTCAAACAGAATGCTTATACCCACACCGGTTGCAATTGTGCCTGCCATATAGCCATCTTTATCTATACAATTTATTGAATTATTACGACAATATGAATAAGCATTGAGACCGCTATACAATGATTTTGAAAGGCCTGTTATTACTATATCATCGGAGTTGATGAATCTACAAATATCTGCATCATAGTAACGGGATTGGAGGTAATAGTAACCTGTTTCGTTGTCATAGTAATATCCACGATAACGAAGAGGATTTATGTTTGCAATAGTATTTTCAGTTTGCGAATTATGTGGTGTATAAATTGATGTAACAGCACCCCACTCATCATATTCATAATGAACAAGCTCATTACTCTGTGCATCTGTTATGGATATAATATCACCCATTTGGTTTTCAAGGTAAAAATACTGTGTGTTATTCCAAATAAAACCGAGAGGTGCACCACTGGAATCGTACTGGAAATACCAGGTGTTTGTTCCGTCAGTTTGGGAAAGAATTACACCATCTTTTGTATTGAAGTATGTTGTAACACCGTTTACAGTCTTTGATGTTCTAATTCCACTTTCATCATATGTATATGAATAAGTATTGCTTCCATCTGTAATTTGTGCTAGATTTCTTCCACTTGACCAAGTAAATGATTTATTGCCATAGGTCAAAACATTACCATTAGCATCATATGTTAATGGTGTACCATTTACTGATGTAAGTTTATCATTCCAACCGTCGTTTGAGTACGTAAATGTGGTAGTTTCAGTTGGTTTAGAGGAAATGTTCTCATTTCGTGTGTAATTATATTTATTCTTTGATAAAATATTTCCTCTTTCATCATATGTAAATGTTGAAGAATACCCTAAAACACCATTATCTGAACGGACAAGTTGACTATTATCATCGTAAGTGTAATAGATTTGGGGATCTTCATATCCAGTTGCAGTTATTTTGCCTTCATCATCATATGTGTTTTTTACATATATATTGCCAATGTAAGAAAGAGCTTTTGAAGTGATATTGCTATTTAAATCATATTCGTAAGTCGAACTAATAACAGCGTCACCGTTATAATTAATTGCATCTGAAGAAATTTTTCCATCATCGTCTATCTGATAACTGCTTTCAACAGTATTATTACCTGCTGTATATGAACTAAAATCATCTTTGATAACCGATGAATATTTTGTACCAAAATGACTTTCAGTTACTTCAGTTTTTACTTCAACACCATTTTCTTCATCTGCTTCTGTTACAGATTCAGTATATGACTGAATAAGAGTATTATCAGAAAGCTTATATACGCTTACACTATTATTTTCACCATAAACATGTTTTAATCCTGTCTCTGTATTGATTTTCTGTGTCAGCTCATTATCGGTATTGTATGAATATGTTACATAAGGTAATGTATCATTGTTGTGATACTGCTTGATAAGGTTGTTGTTATCGTCATATTCATAACGGATTGACTGACCGTTGGCATACACTTCACTTGTCAGGTTATAATCCTCATCATAATTATAAGTCAAAGTATTTACACCGTCAACGTATACATTTGTTAAATTACCCTTGATATTATAATCATATTCATAAATATCAAAGCTTTCTGTTTTCTTTTCGCCTGTGTCATAATATGTATATGTTGTTTTAATGCCGAGACGATTAGTTTCACAATCAAGATTGCCTGTAGTTTCGTTATAGATATATCTGTTACCAACATTAGAATCTGAATATGTATTTGCAGTTGGTAAACCATCTTTTGTACTGTCATAATCCTCATGGCCAATTTCCTGAATTACTCTGCCCTGATCATCATATAGCGTCCTAGTATATTCACCATTTTCATTTGCAAGAAGCGTTCTGCCGGCAGCGTCGTACGTGTAATTTCTTTCACTTTCATCACTTTTTACAGTAAGGACTTGACCTAACAAATTATACGTACTGTCGCAGACGCTTACTTTGGTTTCCGCTCCCTCCGTTTGTGTTGTTGTTGTTTTTACATTGTTACCATAAATATCATACGTATATTGTATTTTTGTGTTCTGTGATGGTGTTTCTTCAGATACCAAAAGGTTGCTGCTGTCGTATGTATAAAAGACTTTAACATAATGCTCAAAGCTCTCAAGATATACGTAACTATAGTATTTATCTTTGTATTCATCATCCACGGTTACTTTTATTGAAACATTATCATTGTCATCATAGAAGTAATGTGTAATTTCATCATTGATACTTTGAGTTATGACTCTACCTTTTGAGTCATAGATGTATGTTATAAAATTTGTATCACTGGGATCTGATATATGAGTAATATTACCGAATTCATCGTATTCATATTCTGTTGTAATTTCGCCATTATTTTCTTCACTTATCAGTCGATGTTCTTGATCATAACTATAGATTGTCTTATTACCATAACTGTCTAAGTAGGCAGTTAAATCACCATTAAGATTATATTCGTATATTTCATTTTTTTCATCTGATGAAATTGATTTTACGCTATTCTCAGTGTACTCATATTTAATATATGCACCGTTGTCATATAAATACTCTGAAACTTGACCATCATCATTGTATGCTATTGACTTATCATCAACCTTTATTAACAGTCCGGTCTCTGAATATTTATATTCGCAAATAATCACTCCTGCCTGATCAACTACCTTTATCAAATTTCCGTTATCATAATAGTACCTTATAACGCCATTTTGCGGATCGGTTATAGTTGATACATTCCCTTCAGCGTCTAAAGCTATTACAAATTTACGATCGGCATCGTCTTGAACAGTAATTTTTTCCTTATCTCGCTCAATACTTATTTTATCATCATATTTATTAGTAACGGTAATCAGTTCACCACTAATGTTATAAACATAATACACTGATCCGTTTTTCAATAAATACGAATTTATGTTACCGCTATCATCCCTTAAAATATTCATTTCATACTGATAGTAAGCATCACAGAATACGTCTTCTTTCTTAGGAGCAAACATCAAGTTTTCTCCGCTTGGCAAAACAATATTGTATAAATGACTATCAGGATTGTATTTCAAATAACTATTAAACGAAAAATCCCACTGTTTTTTACTATTATCATAAGTCCTTGAAAACGGTAAATTTACATTTTTGTATGTAAAAGTTGCATCTGTATATGATTCTTTCTGGTTTTCAGGAAGTACTGAAATATTTTCTGGTACATCATAAGTTTTATAATTACTTCCAAGCAGAATACTTGTATGTGGTATAAAACTTACATAGAATTCACTTCCTGTGGGCACAAACGGTTCATCATAAACCTGCCATTTGTCTTTTATGCTACTTGAAGCCTTATAATAAATCTTGCTTTCACATTTATCATTAGGATTATATACAACAATTCGTCCACCCTCTACATAAAATCCCGGCTCATAAAAATTATATAATTTCGACGAAACGTTTCCTGCATTATCCTTAACATTTACGTACAAATAGTTGAATGTATCACTGTCAAATGTATATTGATTGCTTGTCTGCCATGTTTGGCCATCATCAAAACTGTACAAAGCAACCCCTGACTGTGAATCCGATGCATCTACATTCATTGTAGTCTTTCCGTCAGCTGAAGTTACATTAATATCATTAATAACAGGCCTACTTCTATCAATTTTATCAATTACAACTGTATCAACAAATAATATATTATCTGCCTTGTCTCTAACATATACATAGACAGTACCATTTTCAGTTATAGTTTTACTATTAGATTCCTGCCATTCATATTCATTTTCAACTTTGCTAAAGCTATATGCTTGTGCATTAAGACCTGAGATATCATCTTGCGAATTATCTACTGTCAATGTTACACTGTTAACCCATTCAAGTGAATTGCCTGTAACGACACTATCTGTTGGTGGTGTCGCGTCAATTTTAATTATTGATGTAGAAACATTTGATATATTTCCAGCGACATCCCTACTATAAACATATACTGTTTCAGATTCATTATAAGTTGCAGTATTGTTTTTACCCCAGTTATAGGAACCTTCAACTGTACTGAAACTATATTCTGATACTCCAGAACCAGTATCTGTTGAAGTTGCAGTAATAGTTACACTACTGTGATTCCATTCTTCATTATTTCCAGAAATAACCGGAGCAGATGGTTTTGACTTATCAATTTTATTTATTGTAACGGTTTTAGCAGCAGAAATATTGCCCGCATTATCCTTTGCGTAAACATATACAGTTGCATTTGAGCTGAATGATTTAGTCTTGCCCGTCTGCCAACTGTAAGTACCTGCCTGTGTTGAAAAACTATATGCGGCAACACCTGATGCGCTGTCTGTTGAAGACGCAGTAAGGGTAACGTTATCTTTTGTCCATGATGAAGCATTGCCGGTCACCGTAGGCGCAGCAGGAGCTGTTTTATCTATTTTTGTAATGTTCTGAGTGGATACAAGACGAATGTTGTTCAGTGCGTCACGTACGTAAACATAAATTGTATCGTTTGCAGAAAATGTCTTTGATTTTGACGACTGCCAGCTGTAACTGCCTTTAGTTGTTGAGAATGAATACGGAGTTGAATGCAGTCCGGCACCGCCGCTGTTGTCCGCTGCTCCGTTAACTGTAAGGGTAACATTGTTCTTTGTCCAGGATGTGGGGTTACCTGTAACGCTTGTAACTGTAGGCGCAGTTGTATCGTTTGTATAATTTATTACTGTGTATGGGCGCATTGCGGATGACGAATACTGCTTTGAAGTAAATGCTCTCCAGTTATATTCTTTATCCGTTTCTTCACTGCTTACAAAGATTACACCATTATTTTTATAAGAACCGTCAGTCCATTTCTGAACTGCTGATGTAATATTGAATTTATACCAATATGAATTATCCGGGTCGTCAGAAGATTTACTGTTTATGTTTCTCTTTGTCATGCCTGTTGAGGTGTAATACATAGGTCTTGTTGCCCATGTAACGTCTCCCTCAGCCCAAGCATCCTTAACCATGTAAGGTGTGACATATGTAGTTGAAGTTCTGCCTGTTGTCTCTCTCTGCCACATATAAGCGCTGTTGATCTTAGCGCCTTTTTTAATGTCTGTAGGCATTGTAAATTGGTTAAGAACGCGGCCGTAACCATATTCAGAAGCACGTCCAAAACAGCATGTTGTTTCTTTACCGTAGCAGTTAGATGATTTTGAAGAATAAATTCCTGCGTCCCTATAATTGCTTATATTGCTGGTAGTAGGGTCAATTATTACCGGATATACAGTGTTTTCATTGTTGAGCCATTCGTTATCAACAGTAACTGTAAGAACGTACGAAGTCTCACTCTTTTTCTCAAGCGAATATTTACAATCAATATAATGGCTGTCTTTAATTCCTTCAACATATTTGCTGTCGTAAGCAAACGGAGCAGAAAAAGTCTGAACAGCGCTATTATCTTTGTCACTTAAAAGTGAAACTGTACCGTCGTCATTAAGTACTGCGGTGCAGTTCTTTGTGTTCAACTCAAAAGAAAATGCATTTTTTCCAATATTCTGATCAAGTACAATTTCATCTTTTACGCCGTTAAGCTGGGGGTAAAATCTAAGATTTGTACCGTTTCCGTAAATATTTTCATATTGAAATACTTCAAATTCTTCATTTAAAAGCGCAGCCTTACTCTCGCTACCCTCTACACTAATCTCACTAATCGGAATAATCGAATATGCACAGTCATCAAATTCAGCAAGCAGACCCTTTGTTGAATCTGTTGAAAAATTAAGGCGGTAATCGTTTTGACCGTTTGTGTATTCATATCCGCTGTTTTTAATTTTATTATCTGTTTGCTTTTCTACTGAAATATCTTTTGTTTTCAGATTTCCGTTTTCATCAGTAAACGAAATCGGCTCTGAAAAGAGATATACGGTGTTTGAGCCGTCAGTGTTTTTTAAATCAATAACATGATTATTAGCAAGCATTGCTTCTTCGTCAACAGCTGCTGCACCTTTTGTGTCAACAATTTCAGCAGCATACGCAGACAGCATTGATTTTATACCAAGCCAGTCCTGAAGTCTGCTGGAACCGACTGTCAGAGCGACAAATGTGCCAAATGCAATTATTACTGACAGGAATACACACATTGCCTTTTTCCATGGCTTATTCTCTGTCATGTTTGTTTCATAAATTTCACTCATTCTTTCTTTTTCCCTTTCTTTCAAACTAAATTTCGTTTAACACAAAAATTTTATGCCAGTAATTTTTTTCCTTTCATCATTATAGTGGATGAAAACATCTGCATAATAACAGCGTTGTTAACATACGTCAGCATTGTGTTTGAGCATAAAACTTTCGCAAAAGTCGCGTTATAATATCATGTATGTAATAAATTTTATATAGAAATACAAAAACACTTCGTTTTTCATACAAAAAAACACCAAATATTTGAATTTTTTGCCGTAATGCAACGATTTAATATTGACTAATCAAGGCATTAAATGTTGTTTATGCGACTTTTGCCTATATCAGTAATCAAAACATAAAAAATATATTAACATTTCACCTGCTTTTGTACAAAATAATGAAGTAAAAAAGAAAGCCTATATTCAGACCATTTCAGCTGAATATAGGCTTTTATGTATTATTTAAAGGAAGACTTTAGCTCTAGTAGAGCTAAGCAGGCAATCTGCCGCACAATAGCAGTACTCATAATTCTAATTATAAAATTTTCTTGCTTATAGATTGCCGCTGTTATCAAGCCTTCCTTATAAACACTGATTACTTTTTATTTCGATTTTTTCTCTCTTCTCTTAATTTAGCGGCATAAATCTTCTTTTCTTCTCTTTCGCGCTCTTCGGCTTTAAGCTTTTCTATGCGCTCTCTTTCCGCTCGTTCTTTTGATTCTTCGTAACGCTCTTTGATCTCCTCATAATGAGCGTAATTTTCTTTTTGTATCAAAAGTTTTCTGGCATCAAGATAAGGTTTTGCCGCTTTATTGAAGTGCGAAAGTTCATTGGTTTTCTGCTTAACTTCATTCTTAATGCGTACTTTCTCTCTTTTCAGGTGCTTTATTTCTTCTTTTATTTCATTAACTCTTTCACTTTGATTTGGTTTTTTTGCTTTGTCCAAATCAATATACGCATTACGCAATTTTTCCGCTGTTTCATCATCAAGAGAAAATAGTTTTTCAAAAACAGAATTATAGAATTCAGTAAGCCCGTTGGGGTAATATTTTTCAATGGCTTTCTTTGATTCAATCTCTTCCTTCGCTTTCTCTATCGCGTATGCCCTGATTTTTCTTTCTTCTTTAGTGCTTTTAGGCATCGCCTTTGCGTCTGACAGAGAAATGGTTGTTATTTTTGCAACATTCTCAAGGCCATTATTACAAATCAGCTCTGCTCTTTTAACCTGCGCTTTAACTTCAGGAGTATCAAATTTATTGATCTCCTTTAACACATATTGAGCAATCTGAATTTCTTCATTTTCTTTGATCAGGGCTTTGTATTCCGCCTTTGCAGCTTTAAGCGCTTCTTTGTCGGAACTGCGACGAGCACGTTTAATTTTGTCTTTTGATGGTTTAGTTACAGATTTGCCTTCGCGTTCTTTAGCTTCTTCTATAATATCAATAGCCTCAACAAGCGCCTCATCAGAAAGTGCGTTGTTTCCGTAATCTTCAAACAAGGATCTTATTTTCAATACGGTTATCATTGCTCTCTGCTTGATTTCAGTCAGATCAAAGAAAAAGAAAGGAATTACATTAAGTACTGCGCCAATGGCTGATGCAAAAATCAAAACTCCGCATATCTGGTTGAAGTATTCAGTATTATATAGCACATCATATACATTACTGCCGTCATAGCCCAGGGATTTTGCCACAGTTTCATTAAGTCACGCCATGTCATAAATTGCCGGAAGCACAAAACTGGTCGCCATTGTAATTACGCTTCCGATCAGACCTACCGTAAGGAACATACCTTCTATTCTCTCACCGGAAATATACTGCTGATAATCGCGAATATCGCCGTTAAGACTATAAGTAAGAATATTACCTAAAGAAGTTACAAGTCCGTTGATAAACATGCATAGAAGCATAAGCCATATAACGCTTTTTTTCGGAGCGTAAGCAATGACAGGATACATCGATAATATAAAGAAAATACTCATAAGATTAGAATAAATGAGTATATTTCTTTTACCGATTTTTCTTATCAACAACGGAGCGAAAAGCATTGACCACAGAGATGAATTACCGTAAACTGCTGTTACAATAGAATATTGAACATCGGTACAAGCTTCCTGATAGTTGTAAAGCCAACCTAAAATTGTTGAAAATGCGGTTCCAAGAAAGCCCAGCCACGTAGCAAAGGAAATGATCCAAAAGTATTTATTTTTAGCTACTGCTTTGAGCGCATCTCCAAATTTAATGTGAACAACGTGCGTTTTTGCCTGAACTATTTTTTCTTCGGTATTGACATGAATAAATATCGTCAACAGCAGACCCAAAAGAAGAATAGGAGGAAAAACAGCACGGTAAATTCTCATATCATAGATCGTATTATCGCCGGTTATCCATTTAGCAAGAATCGGCAAAAGTACACCTACTATCGTAGGCGCAAAAGAGTCTGTTACGGATTTAATGGAACAAACATCTGAACGCTCGTATGTATTCGGAGACAATACATTTGTTAAATTATTATAAGAATCGAACATCAGCATATAAAAGAACTGAAAGCCGATATTATAGAGCAAGACAGTAATGCATTTTTGGAGCATTGTCATTCTGTCATAAGGCATCCAGGTAAATCCCATGGCAAGAATTACGGTAGGTATTGCCATAGTAAATATATATGGTCTGTATTTGCCTTTTTTATTTTTAGAATTATCAATCATATTTGCCCTTAAGGCAGTCAGAGGAAAACTTGCCAATACACTGAGCAAATATATTACATACATAGGCTTAGGGGCTATTCCGATTGTGTTTCCGATAAGAGTGTTGCCAACGCTCAAAATCATTAACTGAACAGCATAACAAATAAATTTAACGCCGATACCGCCTACAGAAAGGGAAAATATTTATTTAATACTCATATATTTACCATGAGGCGGTCGAGACCAGTAAAGTTTTAAATTCTCAAAACCGGTTGCAATTTTCTCCTTTACAATCATGATTTCCCCCAAAAAACTACTTTTTTAACAAAATAAAAAAATTATAAGATCACTTAAAAACTACGTTATTACATTTTTTCAGTTTAATTTTTCTTTTGCAATAATAGAGATTATCGTTAATATAAATATCGTCTGAATTTCTCGCTTTAAGGAAACAGCCTTTATATTTTTTAAAACAATTCCCTGTTATCTTAATATTTTTGTGTACTGCCCCGTCATATTTCTTATTTTCAGGTTTTATCAGTATAGGTGTTTGTCCGCAGTAATCAAATGTGTTGTTTTTAATCGTTACATCGCGGCACATTCCGCTTTCATACCAGCTTTTCGCGTCGTCTGAAAGTAAAACACCGCTCATTGTTGTGCTTACAAAATGATTATCCGACACATTGACCTTTCCTCTTGTTGTTATAAGAAGGCCTCTGGTTATAATGCGCGTCAAAGTATTTCCTGTAAACTCAAGATTTGGGCAGGCGCTTATGTCCTCAATTACCATACCGTCTTTTGCACATTGCGTATTGCTGACAGTAAGTTTTATTTCATATTCATTTATCTGCTGTGAATTTTCGATAATTGCTCTTCCATATTCAAGAAGAGTGTCCGGACTAATATACGCTATTTCGTCACCGCTGCGAAGCGAATTAAATCCATGTGACTGAGGATGCATAAACCGAACAGTCAGCTGATTATTCTTAATCTCGGTGATTTTAAAGTGTATGCCGTGAACATTAAGGCAATCATCACCGGCGCCGTCGAAATAACTGTTTTTAATTGACACATTGCCTCTGCACATACAAATTTGGATAAAATCCGCGACGGACGCCATTTTTCTCGGAGAACCTTTTTCGGGCGAAAAGCAAATATTGTTCACACTGATATTTTCGGTATCCTGAGCAACAAGAGCAAGGGAATAATTAAATCTCTGTTTTACGTTTTTAAGAGCAACATTTTGGCTTTTATTAACGAATATACCTGCAAACTGACGGCGAACATCAAAAAGATAAAAGCGATCTCCGATTTTAAATCCAGACGTATTTGGATAAGTAACTCTGACTTTTCTATTGCCTAAATTCTTTATCTTAACGGCAGAAATGAGCGGATGAGAAACCCTTTTAATTTTATTAGGTGCCTCATCTCTTATAAGTCCTATCCAATGAGCGTTTAAGGCGTTATTATCAGCGCTTTCCCGATAATCTTTTCCGTAAAAACTCAATTTACCGTTTTCAAACTCATATTGACTATCGCTGTCAATTTCAAAATCAACGCTGAAAAAGTTTTTGTTAACTACCCTCATTTCGTGCATATCGGGATGAGAGTGACGAATTTCAATATTTTCAAGAGTGATGTTTTTACAATCTTCAACGGCTATGTTTGTTACTTTTCCGTCAATAACAAAAACGCTGTCGTTTCCGTCAAATATCAAATCTGAAATACCGCTGAAATAAAAAGGAACAGCATTAAGATGAGGCGTTTCTTCCTTTGAAAACTCCTTATCTCCGACAGTATTTGTTATGTATAGCATTTGTTTTTCGCATTTATTGCTGTCGATATAATACGTGCCTTTTTCAAACAGTACGGTCTTATCGCCGTCAACACTTTTTAGATATGAGCACAATCTATTAAGTTTTTCAGAAATATCCTGACCGGGTTTAATATCAAATTTTTCAGCGCTAATCTTAATCATTAAAACTCACCATTAAATAAACCGAATTATTTTTCTTTATAGAATGTAACAGTGTTTTGGCCTCTGTGGCGCACAACAGACTGAACAGTAAAGGAACCGTCATTTTTTATATTAATGAGATTGCCGCCTCTTACAGGAACTTTGTAAATATTATGGTCACAGGAATTACCGTAGGTTAGGCGTATACCTTTATATTCTACAGAGTAATTATTCATGTGATCATGTCCTGCAAAACAGCCTTTTGTTGAGCCGAGTTTAACCATTGTTTCAAACATCTGGTCATCAACAGCCGGAGGACATTCTTTTTCTAAGCGCAAACCGCTAATTCTTTCTCCCTCGTCATATCCTGTTTTGAATTCCTGCATGGGAACATGAAAAAATGCCAGAGATGGGACAACTTTGTTTTCATCGCCGTTTTCTTCCTTAGCGATTTGCTTTATAGTTTTTTCATACCATTCAACCTGATTATCGTGAAAATGATCATAGCCGTCGTTTTCGTTATCATAGCTGTTGCTGTCCATCATAATCAGAGACATTAGTGCCTTTCCCTGATCGTCATGGACTGTGTAGTAGTAGTTACCCATACCGTCAACGTTTTCGTCGCCCCGTTCATAAATACAGTACTCAAGAGATTGAAGATAATCGTTCAATGTCTGTTTATCTGCAATCTTATCAGGGTCCAATACTTCATTTGGTTCGTACTTAATATCAAGACCTTCGTGATTACCGAATGTAAACGCCCAGGGTATCTTAAACTCCTCCATATATGTACAGAAAGTTTTAAAAGCAGTATAATTTTCTTTTTCGCTTGTAATATCGCCTGTAACAACAATCATATCAGGCTTAGCTGTTTCCACCATGGCTGTAATTGTTTTAAACGCTTTCGCATCCTTTTTTTCATCATTAAGAATGTGAACGTCAGTAATCTGCAAGATAGAAAAAGCAGTATCTTCAGCTCTAACATATTTTTTACCGTAAAAAGTTACAACCAACACGGTGGAACAACAGATAATAGCAACACAAAGCAAAATACTCAGAAACACTTTCATTCCCTTTTTCATTATTACATATTCTCCTTGATAGATATGTTGTCGTCGGTTATCAATGATTTTTGCAAATGTTTGTCAGCAATAATTACAGGCTCACTACTGTGTATTTCCGTAATAAGTCCGTCTTTCCATACAAAGCTGATTTTTGCACCATTAACAACCATGTCATTTACACGCCCCGATTGAGCGAAGTTTTCCGGCAGCGAAGGAATAAGTTCGACAACTCCGTTTTCTTCTGTCAAAAGCATTTCATTTATTCCAGCAACGAATCCGAGATTTCCGTCTATCTGGAAATAAAACGGAGGGTGAACGCAAAACAGATTATTAAAAACAGAATGGGAAAGCATACTGCGGATAACCGTTCTGACTGTTTCACTGTCTCGCAATCTGGCAGAAATACAAATAGCCCAAGCCGCAGACCATCCGATATATTGAGTTGAATTACTTATTCTGAATTTAAATAATTTTTTAATCCAATCAGTCTGCTCACGGTCATTGTTAAAGCCGATTATATTTCCCGGATAAAAAGCATATAACGGAGAAAAATGGCGGTGTCCGTTTTCTGGAGTTTCATATTCCTTGTGCCACTCTAAAATTCCGTTTTTACCTTCCTTAAACGGGAACAGAAGAGCACTTTTTTCTCTGATTTCTGCTTTAAGCTGTTCATCGTCAGAAAGTTCAAGGGCATTTTTAAATGCTTGCTTTACAAGTCCCATATCAAACGCAGACGCATAATCAAGCTTACATGTTTTACCGTTATCACTTTTAAAAACATTTTCAGGTGACGGAGAAGGACAAATAACATATTTGCCATCGTGCATAACAAGGAAGTCGCAAGCAAATCTGGCAGCTTCAGTAATTATTTCCTTGATTTTTGCCTCGTACTCACCCAAAAAGCCGTTTTTGAAGTGCGCATATATCTCGTTAGAGAGCCAAACGCCGCAAAGAGGGGCAAACATATAGTTAGCGTCGCCCTTTACAGGCGGAGTTTTGCGCCATAAATCGACGTTGTGATTGCAGGCAAAGCCTTTGCATCCGTAATTTATTTCAGCAGTTTTTTTGCCGTTTTCCAACGCTTCATACAGCATTTGAATAAACGGCTCTATGCAATCAGACAAGCCTGAGCGAGAAGCGCCCCAGTAATTCATTTCGGTGTTAATATTAACCGTATAATTACTGCTCCAAGGTGGGCGTACGGAATTATTCCATATTCCCTGCAGATTAAGGGGCTGGCCTCCTTTTCTGCTTCCTGAAATAATCATATATTTGCCGTAATTATAAAGCAATTCACAGAGTGCTTTTTCATCTGAACCTTTTTTTACAGCCTTTAAAAGCTCGCTTGCAGTGACTTCCTTTTCGCTTTCAAATGAAATGCTTTGGCTGTTATAAAGCGAAGAATAGTCGTCTATATGACGAGATTTGATACTCTCATAGTCCTTGCTTGCTGTTTTCAAAGCTGTCTTACATTTTTGCTTTACAATATTCCTGTCTGTTTCAGGCATTTTGTCAAAGCCTTTAAAACCTGTAGCCGTAACAAAGTAAAGAGTAAGTTCCGTTGCATTTTTAACTTTTATCTTATTCTTTTTGCAGAGAGTTTCTCCGTTTGTATGAACCTCAGTTTGAAGACAGAAAGCCATACCTTTTCCTTCATTATATCTGATTGGATGAAGTTCTTTCCTAAGATAATTCGGCGCAGCGTAATCAGGTGCATTGCCAAGAAGAAAAAAATTATTATTTTCAGCTGTAACCTCATATTTAAGTTTGCTCTTAGCTTTTATCGTTACTGAAAAAGGCTTATCAGATTTTATTCTGTAGACAGAAATTTTGTCAGCATAAGATGAAAACGCTTCAGAACAGCATGATACTGATCTTACTGTATGGATTGCGTTTGACAAATCAAGACTTCTTAAATAACCTTTTTTGTTTACACCTTTGTATTTAAGAATTACGTCGCCTAAAGGCATAAACGCCTCGCTGTAAAATCCTGTTAGATTATCTTCGCACAGAGCGTCCGCCTCGCTGTTCCTGCCTTCAAAAATGAGACTTCTTACCTTTTCAAGATAATCAAGGCTGTTTTTGCTGTTATAATCTTTAGGGTATCCAGACCATAAAGTGCCGTCATTAAAGCAAAGATACTCCTTTTTCAAAGAGCCGTAAATCATTATGCCTGTAAGTCCGTTTCCTAAAGGAAGCGCCTCTTTCCAACTCTTTGCAGGTTTTGTATATTTAACAATATGCATTGTTATCCTCCAAACCCGGAAACAATAAAGTCAAATTGCTCCGGAACAGTAATTTCACTGTCCTTTTCAAGATAAAGCTCTTTTCTAATTCCGCGGTATAGTTCATCTAAGAACTTGTCGCCTTCACGAAAATCCAAAAGTTTTAGACCGCCGCGGTCTGTGAGGATTTTCTCAGCTTCTTGCGGATTGCCGTTTTTAAGATGCGCCATAGAAAGATACATTAAAAGGCGCTGATTGCTTTTAAGCGAATCATCCAAAGAATTAAATTCGCAAATTAGTGCTTCATAAGCCCCTAATTTCAGCAAAAGTGAAAAAATACTTTCTGCAAGAGCATAATCATCATTACGAAAATGCAGACATTTTCTTGAAAAATACTCACACTTTTCATCTTCCAGTTGATAAAGAATATGAGCGTAAAGATGATTGTTTTTTACATTACTGTCAATAATAATGCTTTGCTCACACCATAACTTTGCTGAATTAAAATCTCTTTTGTCGTATGATAAAAGCGCAAGTTGATAAGTAATGTTCCAATTCAGAGCATTTTTGTTTTTCAAAAGCAAATTTTCCATTTTTTCGCCGTAAGCAAAGAACAAGTCGGAATTCAATTCTTCTCCCCTTACAAGCGAAATCCAGCCTGTGGTATCGTCATTCTCTTTAAATTCGAGTTGCTCAGGGGGGTTACCACCCAACAGAGCGTTAAGATAGCCGAAACCGCTTCCGGAAAGAACTGTTTCGCCTTTTTGAAGGCTAATACATTCTTCAATTTCGCCGAGTTTGCTGTCTAAATATTTGCTGTCTCCCAGTGATCGTATCTGATCTTTTACAGCGCATACCAATTTATCGTAATCAGCGCCCACTATTTCTTTGGGAACATTTGCCAACGTATAACATTCAGTAAACGTCCATACAGTTTTAGGCGGCATTGGAATGCACTCATACTGGGTTTTACCCAGTCCTGCCTGAATTTCAACATAATCTCCGGCCTTATCGGTAAGCATTCTCTGCCAGTGCTTCGAGCCTTTCCTATGGCCCCAGGAAAAGAGTTTACGACCCTTTAGATTATTGCTTGAAAACTGTAAAAGTCCATAACCGTTTTTATCTATATTGGCGATGAATTTATCCTCTTCAGGCAATATATCGTAAAAATAATCAATAGTATTTGGAATGTTTTCAGGATAAGAAACATCAATACCTGCATCAAACGGTATTGATGATTTTTTTATACCCATACCGTCTGAATTGTTATAAGCGGAATTTGCAGGGACTATAACTCTTCCGCCTTCATATTCAGGCGTCGCCATATTTGACCACCAGTACATCGGAACTACGCAAGTATTTGTGTTTTCAATTCGTACAGCGGTCATAAGCTTGTTTTTATCAAGCCAGAAATCAATCTGATAGTAAATTTCTCTTGTTCTCTCAAACTCATAGAAACGCAGAACGTCTTCGCCGTTTTTGCCTGTTACAAAAGCGCAGTACATCTGTGAGCAGGTAAACGGAGTGTGACCGATAATGCCGCAGTTCCACTCAACTCCCCCTGAAAACCAAGCGTTTCTTACGCTTAAATTTCTAAAACGGATAACATCATTTGTATAAAGTATATCTTTCTGGTTTTTCTTGTCATAAAGCTTCCAGAGCCTGCCGCCAAGCGTGGGCAAAAACTCAGCATAAAGATATTCATTTTCAAGGGTAGCAACAGTAATTTCCTGTTCTGTCTCCTCGGAATATGCATTTTGCTGGGTATAAGGGTAGGAAGTTTCACGCCATCCGTAGTCAATGAAAAGGCCCTCAAAATCATCAATAGTAGATTTTGTTTTATGCGCTTCTCTTGACTGGGAAAGATGGGGATATTTATTTTCACTTATAAAATTTGATACACGATAGTTTCTTTTTTCAAGCTTTGGCATACATTATTCTCCGATTTCGTATGTGTTTTTGTCTAAATCAATCGTAACCGTTGTTCCGTCAGAATAGGTTGCTTTCTGTCGGCGGTATGAACCCAGAAATTCGTGTTTTAACATTTCCTTGTTATAAAGTTTTTCCTGCAATTGGGCAAGAGGTTTAACACGAGCAATTTCTTCTTTAAGTTTATCATCGTCAAGCAACTGAGTATCTGCAGTACGGTTATCTGTTCCGACTTTGCTGAGCCCCGTTCCGAAAGGACTTATGTAGGGCATACCGGCACACAAAGCGCAATACAAATCGCCGTTGTCACCTTTTGGAATTCCCCAGTTATTAAACCAGTTCCACGGCACAATAATGCAGTCGTGGAATACAAGATTGCCCAGAGGAATAGGAATACCGACAGCCTGACCGTTTTCCTGAGGTCTTAATGTAAACGGTCCGTGATGAACAAGAGCAAGATGATTAAGTAACTGCATGGCAGGCTCTTCTGAAGACATAATAAAGCCCTTATCGTTAAGGTAATCAAAACACTCTGCCCTGTATTCAATACTTTCTTTTCTTGTAATTTTGTGATTGGGATTAAAACACTCGTCACCGTTCATAACTGAAAAGACATCAAGATACGCACCTTGAACATCAACACCGTGTTCTTCAAGCTCACCATAGGTTTTCTTAACAAATTCCAGTGCCTGAGAAGCACAAAGAAATGTATGCTCTCCCCCGTCCCAAATCGAACAATAAGGATGCGATCCGTCAATTTTTTCAACCGCCTTGTTCATATCAAAAACAGGAGAAGAATAATAAAAATCTCTGTACTGATCATGAAGAGCAAAGATATATCCCAAATCTCGGCTTACTTTCGCAAACTCTCTCAAGCCATCCCAGCCTCCGGCAGCTTCGCAAGGAGGAAGAATATAAGGATGGTTATTATCATAGCCGTCTTTTCCCCAGCCATCGGTGTGAATATAAAGCTTATCAAGACCGCACTGCTTTAATTTTTTTATTTGCTGTGCACGCTCATAAAAAGTTGCGTAAAGAGTTTCATTTGTTCCGTTTTTATCGTAAAATTTCGATTTTTCATTGATCTTTGAATAAATTTTATGATGAAGAACCGAGCATCCGATCAGTTTTTTAATATTCTTATTTCTTTTTATTTTATCATCTATAGATACAAATTGGCCGTTATCAATGAGATACTGCCTGTAATCCTTTGCAGCCGTATTGTAGTCGCCGTTGTCATGGAAAATAAACTTGATTTTCCTCTCATAAGAGAGTTTACCGAGAGAGGACATCCAATGAACGGAATTAACAAACGCACCGTGGTTTCCGAATGCAGAAAACATGCAGGCATCATAAGGCGTCTCAACAATTGCTGTAAACGAGTGACCGTCGCAAACTCTGCCCCAAATCGGCATATAACAGTCACCTGTGTTTATTTTTCGCAAATAATGCGCAAAGCCAAAGGTAGAAATAAAATTGTTCTTATAGCCGTCCGGCAAAATAAAACCTTGACGCATTGCGTCAATATGATAGGCATTCTTTCCTTTCCTTTTTGAATTAAAAGGTGCAGGAAAATATACTGCCTGAATATCGTAACCTGTTTCATTCTCGGCTTTAAGCGAAAACTCAACTGTGTCTTCATCGGTAATTTTTGCTGTCAAAATCAACGTGAACTTCAGCATTTTACCAAAAGCAGCATATCCTGAAAGTTTAGCAACGATCTGATTATCGCTGTATTCAAACTTTCTCTTAAGAGCAGAATACAGAGTACGGTAAGTGCTGATATATTTACTTCCCAGTTTCTTTCGAATGATTATGTATGGGGCTCTGCCGTCGCTTACCCATGAGAAACCCTTGTGCTCAATTTCATAATCTCCCGTAATTTCATTAATTCTCAGTTTAATGTTGCTCTTTTTCATTTAGTCCACCTCAATTTTAAAACATATCGGCATTGTTGAAGAAATATTATTTGTACTGATTACAAGATGTTTTTTATCTTGAAAATACTTGACAGGTTCGTCACTGCCGAGAATGGAAATGTTTTTTATCACGCAGTGAAACAGATCCATGCTGTCTGCAAGTGATTTTATTTTAAAGACTGTTTTACCGCAAGGTTTAAGAGCAAAAGCATAAACAACTCCCGTCTTGCAGGTAAAGCGATAATCCTTAGAAGTATATCTGAAATGTTCTTTAAATGAACCGCCTTTTTGTTTTTTCCCTTCTCCAAAAATTTTGTAAGGCTGTGTGCCCCATATCGCTTCTTCGTTTCTCTTTGTCCATTTTCCCAGAGAAGCTAATATTGCCTGCTCTTCTTTACATATAGTTCCGTCTGCTTTTGGTCCCATATTAAGCACAAAGCAACCGTTTTTTGAAACAACATCCAGCATATTGCATGCAATAATTTCAGGCGTTTTAAAGCGGTTAGTTGTACAGTAACTCCAGGAATTGTAAGCCGTTGAAGTTTCGCCCTGCCAAATATACGGGCTGACATTTTCAAGCTGTCCTCTCTCTCGGTCAAAAACCGCGCAGTTATACATAACAGCGTCAGATTTATAATAAACGCATACCTTAGTCCCCCATTCAACTGAACGATTGTAATAATAGGCAAGAAATTTTTTCATATACGGTCTGAAAGCCTTATATGAAACCCACCAGTCAAAGAAAAGGGAGGAAGGTCGATATTTGTCAATAAGTTCGCAGGAAGAAACGAGCCAATCTTCAAGCCAGCTTTCACTGGGCTCTATGCCGTGTTCCTGCTTTAAAAGTGTAAATAGATTATTTCTTTTACTTATGTTGCAGCATTCACCGTAAAAATCTCGATATTTTTCTTCCATGGTTTCATTGGCATAACCTACGGTTCTGCCGCCGTTCAAAAACCAAAAATGTTCGGCACGATGACTGGAAGCGGAAAAAATCAAGTTATTCTTTTCACAGGACTTTTTTATTTCTCCGAGAATATCCCTTTTAGGCCCCATGTTTAAAGAGGTCCATTTACTTAAATCGCTGTCATACAATTTAAATCCGTCGTGATGCTCAGCAACAGGCATAATAAATTTGGCGCCGCAATTTTTTACAGCATCTACCCAACAGTCAGCGTCAAACTTATCGGCAGTAAACATGGGGATAAAATCTCGGTAATTAAAATTTTTTCCGTACTCTTTTCTATGGTGCCAATAAACCGGATTGCCTCTATAGTACATCATACGGCAATACCATTCGCTGAAATAAGCAGGAACACAGTAAATTCCCCAATGAATAAAAACACCGAACTTTGCTTCCTTATACCAGTCAGGAACGCCGTACTTTGAAAGAGAAGCCCAATCTGCCTTGTATTTTCCGTTCTCTATTACATTATCAATTTGAATTAGATATTCTTGTATTTTATCTCTCATAATAAATTTATAACATATTCTTTACAGGTAAAACAGGCTGCATATTTTTAAATTCATAAAAGTCCTGCGCATTTTTATAAAGAAAATTCTCTTTATCATCTGCGCGGATTTTTGATGATTTAATTATAAAGTCAAAACTCATTTTATATGTAATTTCTACCATTGTACGGGGATAATCGCTTCCCCACATCAACTTGTGGAAACCGCATATTTCGGCAGCCTGTAAAATTGCATTTATCGCCGACGGATAAGGGTAAAATTCGCTGTTAAAAAGCCAGGTTAATCCGCCGCTTTCAATATAAACGCTTTTATACCGCGCCAGTTTTATTTGCTCGGTCCAGTTTTCAGTTGTAACCATTCCGAAATGACCGATGGCAATTTTCAGATTTGGATATTGCTGTATAATTTCTTCAAGAGAACCGGTTTGAAGATCTCCGTCAGCAAGATCTATTGATATAAACTTATTTTCTTTATCCGCAGTCTCAAACACTTTATTATGCTTTGTCAGATCCATGGTTTTAACCCTGCCGCCGCAAAGTTTAATACCGTCAAAACCTTCTAACGAAAAGGCCTTGCCTTCTTCGTAGAGACTGCATATTTTTAATCGATTTTGATAATGTGACTTTGCGCTTAAAAGATATTTATCTTGATTTCCGTCGATTTCTTCTTGTGTGATAACAGCGCCGCTTACACCTGCGTAATCCATATTTGAAATGAGCATTTCGGCAGTATTTTCTCCGCTCATCATATATGGCGGCATCATCTGTCTTATTTCACCGCCGAAATTGCTTTTGCCGCCGCCGATAGAATAGACATCTCTGCCGTCAACTTTACCATTTTGAATTTTCCACAAGTGAGCGTGAGCATCAATAATCATAGATTACACCATCCTGAAAATGCTTTTAATCAAAACCTAACATGACATACTCCGCCTGACAACCTCCAGATTTACATCTTTATTCTATAAGGCAGTCGAGCGAAAAAGCAAGTGGTTTTGACGGATAATTATTTTTACTAACAAAACCTTTTGAAACGGCAATCAATTTTTTTCAATATCTTTACTTGCCGTCATAGAAAAGATATTAACTTTTACAAAAAGAAAAGCTGTTTCTTTAATAATCAAGCCTCAAAATTTATAAGTATTTTGGCAAGAGAGCCGTCGTTATGCGAAAGTGCTTCAAACGCATCTTTAGCATTATCAATATCGTATACTCCACTGATCATTTTATCAATATGTGCATTTCCGCTTTTAACAAGATTTATAAGTTCTTCAAAATCTTTTGTAAATGCATTTCGGCTTCCAAAAATATTCAGTTCTTTCTTTAAAATAATCGAATGAACAAAAGTCGTTTCCCGCTTTCCGTTACCGATTAAAATAATATTAGCGCCGTGAGCCGATTCTTCAATGCAGTTAATAAACGTTTCTGGAGCACCGCACGCTTCAACACACACGTCAAAACCGTTATGAATTGTAAATTCTTCACACGCCTTGTGGAGTTCCTTTTCTTTAACATTCACGACGCAGTCTGCGCCGAATTCTTTAGCCAGTTCAAGCCTTGCTGTAAGCATATCGGCAATAAGCACTCTTGCGCCCATTGACTTTGCCTTTATCAGTGCAAAAAGACCGATAGGACCGGCACCCATAATAAGAAGGTTATCTCCTTTATTGATTTCTGCTCTTGATAATGCGTGGCAGCTTATTGAAAAAGGTTCTATTAAAGCAAGTTCCTTGGCTGAAAAGCCTTTGCCGTGAATAATCCTTTCAATCGGCATTGTAATGTATTCCTGAAAACTGCCGTCACGCTGAACGCCCATTGTCTGGTTATCATGACAGGCATTAACAATTCCACGATTGCAGGCATAGCATTTACCGCAGTTGAAATAAGGATTGCAGGTAACGATATCACCTTGTTTTAATCCTTTTTCGTTGTTCTCTATTTCAACAATTTCCGCTGAGAATTCATGGCCGGGAATACGCGGATAAGTAGTAAACGGCTGATTTCCTGTATATGAAGCTACGTCTGCTCCGCAAATACCGCAATAATGCACTTCTAAAAGTGCTTCACCTTTTTCAGGCTTCGGAACATCTTTTTCAATAATTTTTATTTCGCCCGGTTTTACAATTTGAATAGCTTTCATTTTATGCCTCCATGTCAACATATTCTTCATTCCAAACAACAGCAGTTTTTAAAGGAGCGCCCTTGGAATATATTTTATTTTCATATGCGTTTATAGGATCGTTTGTAAATTCATCCTTATCTATAAGTTCAACAAGGGTGTCAAATTTGCTATCGCAAAGAAGTTTTATTGCTGTTTCCATATGTTTTTGAGTGAAATTAATAGACGATAAAATAACTTGATTTTTAAAGCCGAAGGGCATCGTGTCAAAAGTCACTTTTGGTCCCAGCGAAAAGCTGTTATATATACCGTTGCATCCCAAAACACCGTGCTCAAAAGCAATTCGGTGCTCAACTACCGTTCCGCTGGTTCCGATATATACAGACGCTGTGCCGCCTATTTTATCAACTATTTCTTTGGCAATTTCATTTTCTGTAATTCCGTTAACAGAAAGATAATCACATTTTAGTTCGTCAACAACAAAACGAACTTTCTTTGAGCTGCTGTCGCTTCTGGCCACAAAAAGAATTTTTGCTTTCTTTTGGTGCCTGCGTATCTGATCGCCGATAAACAGTCCCGTTGTCCCAAGCCCAAAAATTACTACACGCTCAAACGTGCTTTCAACAGCATAATTTCTTGCAGTAATTTCATCGCACTTGCATTTTGCAAGCTCGACACGGAAATTCTGTGCTTCCCCTATATCACACATCCGTTCGTACTGAAAAACAGCGCACGCATACGGGTCTGAAAAAACAAGTTTTTTTGCAAGAGATAAAGGCAATTTAGTCAGCCCATCATACTGCTGAGGAAGATGTAAAAGCATATCAGGGTTAAAATATCCTTTGTCGCAAAAAATTCCGTCGGCAC
>OGQS01000547.1_pt1 | contig 26935 bp, 20 predicted proteins | sample 1553331 | NCBI WGS metagenome assembly OGQS01 (sample SAMEA2580012, study PRJEB22360) | human gut metagenome | biome: human gut; feature: human-associated habitat; material: faeces | place: Denmark | collected 2008/2010
GGCCCCTGCCACTTTCGCCATTGATTATTATCCATTATTCACCAAACGCCACTGCCGCGAATAGCCCCACGTTCCGCCCACGATCCACCCACCTAATCCATGGATCCATAGCAGTGCGCACGGCCGGTAACCCGCGGTCTGCGAACTACCGCGCCCGCAGCCCACACTACTCCAAATACACCACGGTCTTAAAACTCGACCTCACACCCAGCAGCCATTTCGCGATATCGATAAGATTCGGCACAATGCCGATGAACCACGCCACCATCACCACGAGCCATATCGGCGATTTACCGTTGAACCACACGTTGTCCGACAACGCAGAAAGCAATGCCAACACACCCGCCACCAACGCACTCCATAACATATCTATGCCGTCACCCTTCAGGCTCTTCTGCTGGCACGCCTGCTCCACCGCATAGGCCACATTGCGCGTATTAATCTTCTGAATTCGCTTGCTCGTATCGGCATTGCACTTGCGCCATGCCTCAATAACCGGCTGGCTTTGATAGCAGAACGTCGCAAACAGCACGAACGGCATCTTGCCCAACTGCTTGGTAATACTACCGTTAAGTACCAGCGACGACCTGCTCGACCTGTCTCCAGCCAGCCGTGCAAACGAGTTATTCGGCGCGCTCACCGCTACCAAATACGCGCCAAGATGCTGCGCCATGGTTTTCTGGTACACGAACTGATACCAGTCTCGCAACAACTGACGAGACATTTCAGGCTTCTCGACTTTGCCTACTTTGCCGACCGACTTACCGAACCATTTGCCAGTCGACCCATCAACCGACTCATCAACCGTCTCTTCATCCGTCTCGGTTTCTCGCAGCGCTGGCTTGCCTTCCGGCAGTTCAACCGCCCTATCAATGCACATACGCGCATCAGTACGCTTCGGCATCTTCGCAATCGCCTGCAATGTCTGTGCAAACGTCACCGTCGTATCATTGCCGCCGCTCGACCCCGTATTCGCCGCGCCCGCCAAGTCCCGCAAATGGAACTGTTTGCGCAATACCTCCGCACAATCGCGCGCATTGGCTTCAAAATATGGGACGAAACCCTTACTTTTCGTCAGTTCTTTGACCGAAGCATCATTCTGGTTCTCGTAAAGCACCAGACCCTGTTTTTCCGCGTCGATCCATTCCTGCCAACGTTGCCCGAGGAACCGGCACCGATCCTCAATAGCCGCGCCATACCAGTCACTCGCATCACCGTCAGCTTCAGCACCGTACAGCAACTGTGCATACATCTCCGCGATGATGGTTGACTTCAGCTCTCCTGTTTCGTGAGCATGTTTCAGCCGATTGGTGAACTCGGTATAGAACCGACTATTTAGCCCCAGCGCTTGATTCCACGTGACCGTGGTGCCGAACACACAGTATTCCAGCGGCCGAACGGTCAGTTGTTCCTCAGTTCCCGCACACACAAGGTCCTCGGGAAGAATGGTTTCGTTTTCCTGTTCCGCTGCCTTTTGCGCGTCTTCTTTCACGTCTTCGATGCTCTTAGTGGTGAACGCCACCAAGCAGTCCTCCAGAGTCGGATGCCGGCCGGAGACGATGATCGCCGGACCATCCTTATACGACTTTCCCAGCACGCCATTGACCGCCGTGGGGCCGAGAGCCAAGAAGAACAGACCATCCAGCAACTGCGCTTCGGTCAGCATGATTTTGGGGCAATACATATATGCGGTGCGCACAATACCCGCAAAATGCGTTGCGATGTCTGTGTAGTCGTTGAGCAACCGCTCGCAGGGGCGATACGTATCGGTCCTGCACCACAGATTACGAATCGATGGATACGCAGGGTACTGCTTCACAAGGTCATTCCACTCTTGGCTCTGCTCAGTGGAATCGAAGTTCGTGATCATCGTTGCCCGTAGCGATTGCCTCTTGCCCATACGCCTAGTCTAGGCACATCATTGGCGCACAGGCACATTACCATCTCGTGCAGTTGCTAGACGAGCAATTAGACACCGGGGTAAAAATCATCAGATATCGATGCCAATGCATCAATGTCATATTCTCTCATGGTTGATGAATATTCCTCTCCCAGAGGGAATTGCTTCGAAATATCAACAGGGCTTAACCCACTTTTTCGCATCAACGCACGTTTAACCAAATAAGCGAAACGTGGGCATTCTGCACGGGTCAATCGGTCGGCAAAATCGGGAACTCCGTCGGGACATTTTTTAGACCAATACTGCAACTCACAAGTAACAGCTTGGTCCAACAGTACTGCCGACGACTCAGCCAAATCACAGAAAAAAATCATCAGCAGTACATACAGAGTAAGGAAGGCCATCTAACTGGCTCTCGTCAAGCGATGCATGCAGCTTTCGATCATTCGTCAGCAACACCGAACAATCATTATCTACTGCGGCAGCATGAAGATGCAAGTCGTTTGGATCCGCGCCCATGTAATCAGCTTGTGCCCGCTCACAATCATAGTGATCCACGACATGAACCAGTTCACGTATTTGATTAACGAGACCGTTTACCTCATCGCCGGAACGTTTCGGATTGCTTCGCCGATAGTGATAAACGACTTCAGCGAATACGTCTTCACTGGAGAAGAGATCGAACATCTGAATCTTGCTGGTCGACAGAGCGAAAAGCCAATCTCGAATAGTGCGAGAATACAGAATGTTCGCATCCACAAAAACGCGTTCCATCCCGACATCCCTTCGTTGCTGACTTGTTCAGCCACGAATATACCACTCAGACTTAATCTTCCAACTCGTCCAGAGAACCACGCACGGCAAGGAAATGCTCCCTCTTAATTTCCTGTTGCTTGTCTCTGTATTCAAGAACATCGTTGAGCAGGAAACGATGATGAGCGCCCACCTTATGAGAGGGCAGCTCCCCTTCACGAACCAATTTCAACAAAGTGGGTCGAGAAATTCCAAGCATTTCCGCCGCAGCTGTGGTCCGCAATTCCTTTGGCGTGGTTGAAATGACCACACGAGAGCCCTTGCTCAGACTCTCCAACACGGTCGTCACAATGACAGAAACATCTTTAGGTAAATCTACATTGCGTCCATCAACATTCAACGCGATATTTGCACGGATATCTTTTATATCGTCTACAGTTTGTTCGATATCACGCTGACTCTCGGAGTCCACCAGAATAGTAAGCTCACGATCACGAGACAAAACTTCCATAAGTACACTCCTTTCTCTCTTTGCACTCAATAAGCGTGAAGACAAACCAGTCAGGCTCGGCGCGCTTTACACTTACAACTGAAAGTTACACTTGTAAGTGTAAAGCGCGCCGAGGACATTTGCGCGGTATTTACAGGAATACGCCTACGGCTAAAAGAGGTAAAGAATTACCGCGCAGCCATCAAATACAAATATATTCTGCTACCGCACTCATGCAAGCCTCAGGTTACGATGAGTGGCTATGAGCAATTCCGCACAGGCCTCCGATTCAGCCAACGAAGCAGCCAACAACCCAGCCAACGGACCATCGTTTATGCCGCAGCACATTCTGGTAACCGGTGGCGCAGGGTTCATTGGCGCAAACTTCGTGCACTGGGTGGCGCGTAACCATCCACAGGTCCATATGACTGTTTTGGATGCGCTCACGTATGCCGGCAAGCGCGAGAATCTCGATGGTGTGCCAGCCGCGAACCTGACCTTTGTGCATGGCAATATTTGCGATGCCAAGCTTGTGGAATCCCTGTTTTCTGGGCTGAACCAACGCTCAGCAGCCGCAGTACCCCCGATTGACGCCATTGTGCACTTCGCCGCCGAATCGCATAACGATAATTCGATTCTCGACGCCTCCCCATTCCTCAATACGAACGTGACCGGCACGTACGTGTTGCTCGAGGCCGCCCGCCGCCACGATATTCGATTCCACCACATCAGCACCGACGAAGTGTATGGCGATCTGGCTCTGGACGAACCGCGCAAATTCACCGAGCTCAGCCCTTACAAACCGTCCAGCCCGTATTCGGCGTCCAAGGCCGCCAGCGACCACTTGGTGCGCGCCTGGCACCGCACGCACGGACTCAAAACCACCATCAGCAATTGCAGCAATAACTACGGCCCCTACCAGCATGTGGAGAAGTTCATCCCCCGCCAGATCACGAACATTCTTGCCGGCATTCGCCCGAAACTCTACGGGCAAGGTCTGGCTGTGCGCGACTGGATCAGCGTGGAAGATCACTGCAGTGCTATCTGGACGATTCTCACCCGAGGTCGAATCGGGGAAACCTACCTCGTGGGTGCCAATGGCGAATACAACAATATTGATGTGCTGCGCATGATTTTGAAGCTCATGGGCCGCGACGCCAACGACTTCGACCATGTGACCGACCGCCCAGGTGGCGATAAGCGCTATGCCATCGACGCCACCAAACTTCAGACCGAACTCAGTTGGGAACCAAAGTACACCGATTTTGAGGAAGGTCTGGCCGCGACTATCGACTGGTACCGCGCGCACGAAAGCTGGTGGATGCCGGATAAAGCCGGAACCGAGGAGAAGTACCGCAAACAAGGGCACTGATAGGTTGCTCAACGTTTTTTCACAGCAAAGAAAACGAAGCCCTGAGCACGCCGACAATTCCCCATGGTGCGCTCAATGGAGCCCCTACCCGGGCTAGGTTGCAGTCTCTCCGATGCGCATCCTCCGATGCACGCCATCTGATACCGGCAGTATGTACGCGAAGTGTTCGTTCATACGCGTACTTACTGCCGTTTTCCCCAACCGCGAACGCAATGCGCCACCACCGTCCCGTACACCCCAACCACCCTCCCCGTGAACGCTCAGTGAATTTGTTCTGAATTACTCGTTACAATATGCGGGTACGTTGTTGAGACGAGGGCATAGGTGAATTTCATTGAGCAAACAGCATAAGGTACGTGGCAATCGCGCGAAGACAGGTACCTCCTGCATTAGGGTTTCTGATTCTTCCAAAGTGTCGCGTCTTTCCGCGTCGTCGCCCAAGCCCCGTTTCTCTCCACGGGCAGGGATACTCACATTCGTTGGCGCTCGGCGTCGCACTCACCAGTCCAAAGTGTCCATGGACGAGACTTCTGCACTCGATACTGAGCTTAACACTGCAACCGACTCTGTGAACGATGAGACGGCAGCAACAAGCACTAATATGCTTGATCCCACAACAACCCAAAGCACCCACAAAGCAGACAGCAGCAAGAAGCACACGCATCCACAACAACCAAACCCAATCAAAGCCCAGCTTTCCCGCTTCGGCCAATACATCAAGGCAACCGCTGCCCCCATCCTGGCCTCCAAATTCGTTCAGCTCCTGATTTCGGCAGCAGTGGCGCTCCATAAACTATGGAAGAAGCGCCCGAAGTGCCCGTATACGCTGTACGTGGTGGTCATGGCACTGATCGACGCGGCTGCTGTGACCTTTATCCAGTGGGGTATGTATTCCGAGCCGAAATACGACGATCCCAACGCGGTGGATAACACCACCAAGATTCTCAACAGCGTAAACGGCCAACTCACCAGATTCGTGACGCAAATGTGGCTAGAAGAAGACAAGCTCAACTGGCTGCTCAACTTCCTTGCGCTTGGCATGGTCTACTTAGTACTGGTATTCGTGATCAACCGGTTCTGGGTGGCGACCGCCGTATTCGCCATCACGATGAGCGTGTACGCCGTAACGAACAGTATCAAGATAATACTGCGCAACGAACCAATTCTCCCCTCCGATCTCAGCTTCCTGTCCAGCGGCAACGGTGGCGAAATCACTTCGTTCATTCCAAAAAGCAGCCAGGCATTGGTAGACGGCACCATCACTATGCTGATCTGGCTGACGGTTATCTGCCTGATACTGCAATTCGTTGACGGCCGCCGTTGTGTGATTCCATTCCACTGGTGGCGTCCATTCCGCAACGTGAAGACGATTATTGGCAATGTCACTCGTATCATCGCTGCGGCAATGAGTATCACACTGCTGTGCTCGTTTACGTGGACGCTCAGCATTCCTGGCGCATGGGGATATGAGTGGGCGAAGTCTTGGGGTGATGCGCCACAGCTATGGAACGCCGAGGGCGACGCGGCAAACAACGGTCCCATCATCAATTTCCTGCGCCTTACGCATCCGAAAATCATGGATAAGCCCGAGGGGTACAGCCAGGAAACGATGGAAGAGCTGGCCAAGAAATACAGCTCCGAGGCAAACCAGATTAATGGAACGCGTGCTAATAACCTCACCGATAACACCGTCATCATGATTCTTTCGGAGAGCTTCTCCGACCCAACACGCGTGCCCGGCATCGCCTTGGCCGAAGACCCGATGCCCAACATCCGCGCCCTGAAGGAAACGACCACCTCCGGCCTGATGCTCTCCCCCGGCTATGGCGGCGGCACCGCGAACATCGAATACCAGTCGCTCACCGGATTGGACCTTGCCTTGTTCGACGATTCGATGCAATCCATGTATCAAGAGCTCGTGCCACACCAGAAGAACCCGTTCTCGTGGAACCAAATCTGGAACGCCGAATACGACAAGACCGGTTCCACCGCATTCCACTCGTACTACAAGAACATGTATCTGCGCGACGCAAACTACAAGAAGTTCGGGTTCAACAAGTTCTACACGCTAGACAGCAAGCCAGCGATCACGCATCAAGACAGAACCGACAATTCTCCGTACGTCAATGATGCGGCTTCCTACCAGAACATCATCGATCAGCTGAACACGGAGGAACACCCTCAGTTCCTGCAACTCGCCACCATGCAGAATCACATGCCCTATGACAACTGGTATCTCAACAACCAGTTTGATCAGGCGAACGTCACCGAGAACCTGAATGATTACGAGCGCGGGCAGATCAACACCTATGCAAAGGGCGTGAGTCTCACCGATCAGGCGACCATTGATTTCCTGAACCAGCTGAACGCCATGAGCAAGCCCATAACCGTGATTTTCTACGGAGACCACCTGCCCAGTTCCTATCAGACCGCCGCGGAAGACAAGAACAACACACTTGCTCTGCATCAAACCGACTATTTCATCTGGTCGAACCAGGCTTCAGCATCGGCCGGAGTCAAGCTGGACGCCAGTGCCACCGCCTACACTTCTCCGAATTACTTCATGGAAATGGCCGCCGAACACATGAACGCCAAGGTCTCGCCATACCTCGCATTCCTCACTCAAGCGCGAACCGATATTCCCTCATTTGAACGACTCGTGCTCGGCGCGGGCGGGTTCACCACCGACACGTCCACAACATATCTGGACCGCAACGGCAACACGGTCAAACGCAAGAACCTGTCCAAACAGGCCAAGAACACATTGAACGACTATGAGCTCATCCAGTACGACATGACCGCCGGCAAAGGGTACCTCACAGGTACCGATTTCTTTAAGATGAAGCAAACAACAGGTAGCCATTCGACAAACGTCCACAGGGTGCAACACAAAAGCAACACCGAATGACGGAAGAGCTTATAATAAGTTTATTATAAACGTGTCAAGAAAAAGAGAAAGCATGCCGAGTTTACTCAATCAGGTCAAAAAATATTTACCTGTATCATCCCGGTCCTTCCACGCCTTCGAACAAAAAAACATAAACAAGATGCAATATCTCGAAGGTGCCATTGAAAAACTCCAGGCACAAAATGCCGAACTTCTTCAAAAACTCGATAGTCTTAAAGACCAATCCCATGAAGCTCATTCCTATGAGCAAACTCGCGATATGATGATGTTCTGGCAGCTTTTCCGACATTCTGACGAAAATCTAGAGGAAGCAAAGAAACGTTTTTTCCGAGGCTTACCAAAAGCTCACGGTCTGGCTCGGTTATTCCAACAAGCAGAGACTAAATTATTCAAAGAATTTAACTCACTATGTCGTAAATACAATATAGAATACTGGATGGGTTCGGGCACTCTTCTTGGGGCGTACATCTATAATGATATTATTCCATGGGATGATGACGTGGATGTTTTTATTACTCGTAAGCAGCTTGCTGAACTACAGCAAATTCTCCAAGACGATGAGACCTTTCACGTGACAGTTGTCTGGGATTGGTATGTGCCATGTAAACAGATTCGCTTCAAACTCAGAGATGAGAAGAATCCAACATTTATTGATTTGTTCCCACTGGATACAATAACCGGAAACTATTCAGAGGCATGGAATATCACATCCCAAGCGCGAGTCGACTTCGTCTCAGATATTCGAAAAAAATTTACAGGAACTGAATGGGAGAAAACACCTTATTTATATGATAATTCTGCTTTAGCAGAGCAAATAGAATATGTCCTTGACGAACACTACCGGGCACTTTCAGAAAAGATTAATTTCACGGATGATTTACAAACTGCATCTGGCTTAGTGCGCGGCATCGAGAATATCGACGAGACCCATTCATCTGGACCTTATCCCATAGATGACTGGATGCCTACTATTAATATGAGATTTGATGATTTCGATGTGCCCGCACCGCCAGCATGGCGCAAATACCTTCAAAATCTATATGGCGATTTTTTGCAGATCCCGCATGATATTGATTCGCATGAACACGTTGATAATCACTATCTTCAAGATGATGCAGTACTGGCCTCTCTAGAAAAGTATGTCAATAGCTAATCTTTTATTAAAGGTCGAGATAGTGCCATTCTCATTATCTCGACCTTTGCATTTATGCAATCTGAGTAATTTCAATCGCTCGGTCGCTTAACAGAGCATACTCACGATTCCTACCATCCCGAATAACGAATGCACAAGAATTGGCATCATTAGTGAACGCGACCATATCAGTAGATTTTGGATTGGCTACCGACGGTGTACGCAACGAAGCGACAAGACGGAAATCACCATTGTTAAAGACGTTTAATGGCATCTCATAATGAACAGTTTGGTGACCGCGTTTCTTCATCTTCAGTGTCTTCGAGCCCGTATCATACGCGACTCCACCACGACGAAGATCATGCAATGCAATAGCCAAGTAGAAATCCGTGTCTTCGTTGAAGTCATATTCAACATCAAATCTGAAGGTATCACTGCTTTTGCAGACCAATGAAGTCTGAGGATTAATACGCAATATTGGGCATCTACTGTTCAAGCCTTCTGCATATCCATCATCATCCTTCTTCTCCTCGTCGCGTTTCTTCGCTTCAGCTTTCAGATTCTCTAATGTGTATCGGTTAGCAGCATCCTCTTTACTGCCATTGACAATAATGTCTCCATCTTTAATCAGAATCGCCTTATTGCAATACTTCTTTACGGAGTCCATGCTGTGCGTCACCAAAATAACGGTCTTGTTCGGATCTTTCTTGACCTTGGTAAAGTAGTCATCGCACTTACGCTGGAATGCCTCATCACCGACCGCAAGTACCTCGTCGAGCACCAAGATATCGCCCTGCGCCTTGATCGCCACAGAAAACGCAAGGCGCACCTGCATGCCGGATGAGTAGTTCTTAAGCTTCTGGTCCATGAACTCTTCGAGTTCAGCGAATTCCACAATATCGTCATACATGGCCGCAATCTCGTCATGGGAGAAGCCAAACAGGGCTCCATTGAGATATACGTTCTCTCGACCGGTCAGCTCAGGATTGAACCCAACTCCGAGCTCGATAAACGGCACTAATGTACCATTTACTTCCACGGAACCACCATCTGGTACATAAATGCCCGAGATAATCTTCAATAACGTGGATTTTCCGGAACCATTACGGCCGACGATACCGAAAAAGTCACCACGGTGTACATCAAAGTTGATGTCATGAAGAACATGTTGTTCTTTATAGCCCTTAATGCCTTTAGTCCAATTAATAAACGCCTGCTTTAGTCCCGTGGCCTGTTCCGTCGGCAGGCGGAAATACTTGCCAACATGCTTGACAGACAGCACCACATCATCACTGCGTTCGGTGGTAGTCGCAGTTCCTTCATTATTGATATTCATGGAGGTCTCGCTCATTACATCACCTCTGCAAACTTGCGGTTGTTACGTTTGAACACATACACGCCAAGAACAAGAATTAATATAGACAACACGATAGGAACGGCCCGCAATAGCGGATTAGAAGTCATCGTCCAAATCGTTGGTTGCGTCTCTGGAGCAATCAGGTTATGACGAATATCCTGAATCACCTGAGCAATTGGATTCAACAATTGAATCTTTGCAATCAACAGACCGTATCCGCGCAGCGAGTTATTCCCGATTACCATCGACAATGGGTAAATAATCGGCATCGCGTAGAATAGTACCTGCTGCAATACGTCCCAGATATGGGAAATGTCACGGAAATACACATACATGGTCGACAACAGCAACGCGAGCCCGAGTGCAATGATGTACAGCTGAATGAAGTTGAGAGGCAACAGTAACACACGCCAGGTAAAGTGCACGTGCGTAAATAGCGCAAACAACAACACCACTACAAAGTTGATGGCGAAACTAATCAAAGCGCCGATAGTGGATGACACCACCACAATGTAGTTGGGGAAATGAATCTTACGGAGCAAGTCGCCGCGATCTACAATTGCTCGGAGGCCCACAGAAGTGGATTCCTGCACAAACTGCCAAGCACTGATGCCCATCAACAGCACCACAGGATACGTGGGAGTACCGTCGGACATGCGCAGGAACTTGGCGAACACGGCGTACATCACACAAAACAGCATCAACGGTTGTAGGACGGACCATCCGATGCCAAGAAATGACCCTTGGTACCGAAGTTTGAAATCGGTTTTTACCAGTTCCTTCAGCACCACCAATGAATAGTGATACCGATCCCGCAATTTCTTGACAAAATCCATCATAAGTGCAGTACTCTATCAGTACCGTTGTATTCGCTTAACATCATCGTTCCCGACCCTCACACTCTTTCCACTGTGCGGCATATCTTCTTGCCTCAATGAATGCATGGGCAGAGGAAAGAGCTCGTGAATATTGATTCATGAATGCCCTTTCCCATATGCTCACGCTACTTTCAACTATTGTTACCTACTGGCTGAGGAAAATCGACCTTCGGGTTGAACCGAATAGCTCTAAGCAGCTGCCCATAAATCCTGAATCGCAACGATTTTGGTACACGACCTCGCCGCATTGCGTTCCACACCGTCAGACAGAACATCAGGTAACTGCCCTTGTTCCTGTGATGGAAACGATAAGAGCCCTCATTGCGTGCACCGTAAGAGAACTTCCACACATTTTTTTCGTTCACCATGGAGTAATTGACTCCTTGGTTCACGCCCATATCATGCAGCACCACGCTATCAAGCACTTCTACACCGGGACACGCCTTAGTGATGCGCAACGTGTATTCAGCATCATCGAACCAGATGAAATATTCCTTGTACGGCAGGCCGAAGGCTTCCATGACCCATCGTGGAATCAATACAGATACAAACGAGCACTGAGTGACCATTACTAAGTTGTCATAGCCCATGGCCTGCAAACGTCCCCAATCCCAAGTAGGAATTGGGTTATTCATTTCCGAAATACTGCCGTCGATGAACTTGACCATGGAACACGCATAGGGAACGTCTGGACCAAGTCCTTCAACCGCATGATCATAACCGACCAACAGCTTCTCCAATGCGGTCGGCTGTGGATAGCCATCATCATCAAAAATCCAAACAAAATCGGCACCAAGCTCATAGCCTTTGCGCATTCCTGCCGAGAAGCCGCCTGCACCGCCTACGTTCTCAGGCAATGTAACGATAGTAATCGACGTCTTGTCTTTTAGAGGAAAGTCTCGCTCATATTCGTTGAGGTATACAGCAGTATCATCCGTGGAGGCATTATTTACGATGATAAGTTGCTCCGGAAGACGAGTCTGCGCCTCCAATGCAGCGAGTACGTTCTTCAACTTTTCCAAACGATTAAATGTCACGACCACTGCGGCAACAGTAGTAGCAGTTACAGATGGCATGGCTTATTTACTCCATTCGTTCAGCAGGCGACGAAACAGGCTGTCAGCAGTTTCCTTGTGCGAGAATGCTTCAAGACGTTGCTTCTCTACCTCCCACAACTTGTAGCGATCTGATTCATTATCGTACAGGTGAAGAAGCGAACATTTTGCGTCATGGACAAACGACGAAGTCATACGTCGCAACAGCCCCTGCGGCGGTATGAGTGTTTCTTGCGAACCGACATTGGCAGAAAGCGTAGGAATTCCGGCCGTAATTGCCTCTATCGTGGTCAACGTGATACCTTCATTTACGGATGCAACTAATAACACATCGGCATCGCGATAAGTATCTGCAACAGGCATACTCATGGGCCTACGCTCGATGACGTCCTGCAGCCGATAACGTTCGATGAGTCTTTCCGTAAAAGCATCCATATCTCCATTGCCGTGCATGATGAAATGGAATTTGCCAGGATTGCCCTGTTCTAAAGCCCTCGCGACAAGAATAAAAGCCTCTGGACGCTTCTGACGAGCCATGCGTCCGACGAATGCCACGTTCATGCATTCGCTATTCCTGCGCTCAGAATAGTGCATGCCTGCAGAGTCGGACGTGAGTCCAATCAACGGGGCATCAACCACCTTGGAAGGAGCAATCTTATGGACATCCTCCAGCCAGTGTTCCAATTGCGGGGAGATAACGTGATGAAGATCAATCCAGTGGTCTCGCGCCACGGATTCATAGGGATAACCACCGTTGTGCACATATTCAACGATATGCAATGAATCCACAATAAACGTTTTAGGGAAATATTGCTTCACCCACCATGCCCTGTCGTACATCCACTGACAGTGGTGAATGAGAATGCCGCGAATGTCAAACTGCTCGAACAATGCGCGCAGGATAGTGGGATCACCAACGCGCTCTTGCAATGGTTGTGTCAACGGCAAGACCAGAGCATCGTCGCACGCTGGATCAGTAATCCATGGCTGATGACTATCACAATCAGTGAGCACAATCGGGATGAAACCGGCTTCCTTGGCGAGGGCAATCGTTTCCATACCCCAACGTTCAGCACCACCAGCCTGCAGCCAATGCATAGCTACAATAACAGCTTTAGGCGCATTAGGAACACGACCGCCTGGCTGAATCTCCACCCAAGGGTGATGCGTTTCGCCTGCATTAGCCACTTCCACCGTGTTGGGCTGATACTCAGCAATAGAACGGCGGCTCTTACGCTCGCGCTCAGCACGAAGAGCTTCTCGAACGCAATCGAATGTCACCGGCATCTCGTATTCAAGCCGATTGTAGAGTCGGCTCGCCCGACTTTGGTTCGGCGCATGCTCCCGCACATCCTCATCAGTAGCATTATCTGGAGTTAAAAGGAGATACCGTACATTCTGATCAAGCAGCTGCTCATCGCCGGCGAAATAATGCGGCGAAAACTTGGATTGAGGGTTCACCGTGGAGATAGCGTCGAATTCACCGAGCAGAGTCGCACCATCTGTGCAGACGCCATTTAACGTGGAAATGTCCGTAAGACGCGGGTATTGCCATGCCTCGCCCATGTACACCTTGTAATGCAAGGTTCTTCCGGGTTGAATAAGGGAGTGATAATTGACGGCAGCTGTGACAAGTCGACTCAAACGCTCACTTAATTTTTCGAAGAGTCCCTCAGTGGTATGTTCGGTCTGGAAAAACTGTTGCATGGGGTTATTGTATAGCGCGCCCAGACAGTAGGCACAATTTTGACGGATTGCTTTGCGAATACACCATACGACATTCAGGTAAAGCCAAACAGTATGGGCTGTGGGATAATCCTACACAGATATACCGGAAAGATTGCCTATATAAGGATTCGAAAGACACGGAGAGGAAAAGATGTCGTCTAAACAACGTGACTGGCGATTCGAATTATTACGTATCTTTTCGATGCTGCTCATTGTCGCCACCCATTACTTTGCATCAGACAACTGGGCTGTGCATACCGATCCCGCCCGCGCTGGATCGTGGGCGGCGAGTGCGCACGACTCACTCATCATGACCGGTCAAATCGGCGTAACCTTATTCGTACTGATTTCTGCATACTTTCTTTCTACCAGTACTCATTCGCCAATTCCTCGGATGATTAAACTATGGGTACAGGTTGTGGTGTATACGGCAGGTATTTACATAATATACATTGCAATAATCGTTGCACGTGGGCACAAACCTACTTTCTTAACCATACGTAATACACTCGCAGCGGTGTTCCCAGTCACAATGGGAACTTACTGGTTCATCAGCGCTTTTTTCGTTATGATGGCATTGGCTCCATTTATTAATGTATTAGCTGAACATCTAACAAAGCGTAACTTCCTGCTTCTAACTGGCATAACAATATGGGTTACCTTTATTTGGAGAATACTTAACCCTCTTACTCTGCAATACTTTACAGATATCGGTTATTTCGTCAGCCTCTACCTAATTGGTTCAGTCATTCGACGTTATTCAGAGCTAATTCCAACTATACGATTCTGGATAGTGTTTCCTGTCATTCTCCTCTGCTTCGTACTTTGTACTGTAGGTACACATATCGTTCGCAGCGGCGCCCACATTATCACCGAGCTTGGCTATCCGTCTAACCTCTTTACCGCGGGAAGTGGTGCTTCACCTATATTTGCGGTAATCATTGGTACGGTTATTTTTATCTGGGTCACTCAGACAAAACCGTTAGAACATAGCTCCATTTTGGGAAGAATAGTTCTTGCTATTTCTCCGGCCACCCTAGGCGTGTACCTGATTCATGAAAACTTCATTGTAAAACAGTATCTTTGGAGTTTTGTGTTTCGGGTTCCCGAACCACCGTCAATCTTAAGCAAGATGGTCATCGCACCAATGGAGATCATTACCCTATATATCGTGTTGCTGGCAGCAAGCTGGGGGATTCATTCGCTTATTATAAATCCACTACTTTCTATACTTAAGCCGAAACTCACGAAGATCAGATAAATCGATTGTGCGGAGAATATATCATTCTCCGCACAATATCTATTATTCCTAGTCAATACGATAGAGACGCATATCACCTTGTTCCAGCACTTTAGTGAAGCCAGAACTATCATCGTTAATTGCATCAATGCCATGCCATGAAGACTTGATATAGCTTGCATACATCGAAGTCATCTTAGTCGGATCTTCCGAATTGGTCGTATAATCACTGCGATCAAGAAGAATCAAATAGCGCGCGCCTGTACTTTTTACAGCCTCTTTCACGCCTGAATCTGACGTTATCTCATTAAGCTTGGTGCTTATCAGCTGGTTCTCTCGGGTGGGCTTGCCCATCCAATTGCCTTCCCAAGCTTTGTAATACACATTCAAATCGTCAAGCCCGTATGCGTACGCACTTCCGTCATAAGGCTGATTCAGCACTACAGCACCGCTAGGCACCACTTTCTTAACTCTCTCAACAAATCGACGTTCATCTGCACTATAGCTTTTTGGCTCTTGCAGCGAATTCCAAAAAGTCACGTCACGACGGATGGCACCGAAAGCGGTGGTGACATCATATCTGCCCGGTAAAGAATAGCTAGGGAAGAAAACAACAACATTTATGGCAACAATCATTACGACAGTTAGCATTCGTTGCTCATACTTCAGCACTGAATCCGAAGACAGCAGACGCAACAAGCGCTGAACTGCTGTAAGGCACACATAAATACCTAGACCTGCTAGCACCGCCCCAAAGAACACCGCCGAGGCACCCAAACGATACGAATCATGATACCAAAAACCTGTCAATACATTCTTCGCACGGCCGTCAGTGGAAGAACTTAACGCATAAAGAGCACAAATGATGGCATAAGAAACGGAAATCCAGAGGTGTTCACGCCTCAACAGCGTGTAAATAACTCCAGTAAGAACTAAAAGTCCGAGTAGAATCTGCGGCTCAGCTAGACGGAAACCAACAAAAGCAATATCAATAAAAGCCTGAGCCTTACCCTCAAACGATGGCCAGCCCCAAGTCACGGTACGTTGCATAAATTGTGCCTTATATAGGAACATCCATATAGCAACAATCAGCAATGATATAACTATCCACGCAGCAACGGACCACGCGCACTTTACATGCGACGAGAAATTTGCCTTCTCAAGATACGCAGGAATTTGTGCGTACAGGAACGGCGCAATAAGAATTCCGATGGTGAACACGGCATTGGGCTGGGCAATAGCGATGCCGACAATAGAGACAAGAAATAGTGCCCCCAAACAGATTCTATCCTTAAGCTGAGTCACGGATTCCAAAAGTTTGATCAATAAAGTCATCGCCAATGGCGTTATTGCGAATGATAGTAAATTGGAATAAAGGGGGCCAAAAGTGATATACCGCCACGGAAATGCGGCAAACATCAACGGCGTAAGCGAACAAATAGCTATGAGCTTTGTCCGGCCAGCAAACAAGCAATGGAATAAGACAAACATCGAAACAGGAAAAACAATCGCGCACAGCATGGCGATAACAGCATTTTCTGCAATACCGATGCTCGCACCAGTCATGGAAATAACAAGAGCGACCAGCGAATGCCAACCCACCGGATAGAATTTTGAGCCAACGGTTGAGATAATATCCCCAGATACCAACGTGGAGTAATTGCCGGTATCAACAAATTTCCGGATGATGCCCAAATGCCAAGCATTGTCGAACAGCTGCGAAACCGAATCTGCCCCATCCAAGCATTTAATGAATAGATGACCGGTAACGGCTACCCCAACAGCCACATAGAGAAGCATTATGAACCAGTTTCGACGGCAGTCCTGCAATCCAGAAGATACATTTATCCTCGACAGCCCGGCTCCCGAATCCACTGCATCAGAGTTAGACGACCGAATTGCCCGTCGAGAAATAATGGACGACACCAACATCAATATCAACGCGATTAAAGATGGAAATAGAAAGAGTGTGATCCATGAAGAGCGCACCCCCATACCCGAATAGATAATGGCCAATACCCCATACAGAGCAACTGTTACGGGAGGGGCAAAAAGAGAACTGCCCAATAATGACAATCTAAAGGAACGCAGCAGCAATGCGCCTGGTAGGTAAAGCAGTATAATCCCGCATAAAACAGCAACAATAAATATGAACCACATAGCATTCAATCCTTTTTACCGGGGCAGATATCATTCGTACCATTAGTTGATGGCGTACTTACAGCCAAAACAGTTCCGACATTCATCGAGATCCAAGGAATAACTGCCACCAACGCAAACGAGAATAAGAAACCTAGTGAATACCGTACTTGATGCGCAGGAAGCAATAACTGAAATACAGCCATAAATAGGACAGGTAAATATAGCAGTAGATTATTCCAATTTCGCTTGTATACACAAAACCCTAGGGATAGCAACGGTATCCATGCCGTGAATAGACCCTCTGCGCCAATCAGAGAAAAGGGAGGAATACGATTCAAGACATTCATCAACGGATTGGAAACATGCTCCTGCGCCCAGGAATAGCTGCAATCAGGCACATTCGAAAGAATGGCATACCCCCCATTGGGCTCCCACCCACATTTCAGACTGCCGTTTGTGTAGTACGTCGGTCCTATTAAGAAAGCATTACGCAAAAAAGGCACCGCTGCAAAATATTCTGCAGGATAGCGGAAGAATAATTTCAACCATACCATGATAAATGAAATAATTCCTGAACGAGAAACACCAGTGCGAAACGATTGCTTTACTGGATCCTCGGTTGATGGCTTCCATGAATTCTTCGCTTTTTCGGTATCCATAACTTCCGAAATAACGTGAAGGTCTTTCTGAGAAATATCCCCTTCATGTTCAAGTAGTACTTTAGCGATTTGTTGCATCGGCAGTCCCAACATTTCTTGGCTACCACCTGGAGCAATCTTCATTATTGGGAATACCACGGACGGAATCAATATAATGGCAATCAAAGCTGGCACAACAGCGGAAGCGGCAATCTTAATTTTATCCCGACAGAAAATAATTAACAGGAATAATGAAGGCGTAGTCACATATATTGAAGTTTTCTTCATCAACCCTGCAAGAACGGATACAACAATTAGCAAGAAGACAAATTCCCACCTAATTTTCTTCTTATTTTTTAGCCTATATACTAGTTCAAAATACAACACCATCCATACTGTGAAAAAAGGAATCCAAGTTGAATCCTTCATAATCACAGTTAAATAAGATGAGAAGGAGGGCACAAAAGCAACAAACCCCATAAAGAACAACATGATTTTTGAATTAAGATGTATTCGCGAATTAATCCACGCCAACATCAATACCAATGAGAACGCACCAATAAATGCTTGCCCCCATATGTATAATACGAATCCCCACATCTCATGTCCGAGCATGAGTCCTATACGATCAAAAGCTCCGTAAATGAAAGAATCAAAGAACGGATTGTGATCTGAGAGTGTATACCCATCAAGATAAGTCATCATCATCGGATCCCACACGCGGAAACCACGCATCTGAATAAGCTGAACCATGGTATCCATAGGGATAATAACCGGCCCATTGATGACAAGGATGGGAATCCAGCAAATAAACAGTATTACAGAATAGGTGAGGACATGCCTAGGCTTCAAATCAAGGCTAGAAATAAAACTATCAAGGCGCGTCTTTACGCTGAATTTTGCATCCTTCTCCAACCTAACCATACGCGAATTGTATGAATCAATTGCAAATAAGTGACAAAATACTACAAACAACACTGCAGAGACAGTCAACCACTGCAAAAGGAATACCACGCAATACACTGGCGAATCAAAAGCAATTATTCCATTGGAATACCACGGATATCCAGTAGAACTTTCTTGCCCTTCAGACCACTGACCGGGAACAATCAATGTCAGAGACAACAACAATGCACATATGCCTGACACAATATAGCTGCGCATATTACCGGCAGAGACAGATGGTATACATCGATATATTACAAATGCCAATGCCACCACAACAATAAATGGGGCCAATGGACCATTGTTGGCCACAGAGTCTAAAGCCTGCGAACAGAACGACTGAATTGACGCATAACTAATGTCCGAAGTATATCGGATCATCACCGCAATTACAGCACCAACACCGAGCACGACACTAACTATTAGTTCTATTAAGCGGGGCCGGTTTGCTTCAACAACCATCATGCGACGGCCTTTCTTGTCAGCTTCATATTTCTAACACCAACATACATGGAGCCCACATCAATGGCTGCCTCCCAAGTATTTGTGCAACATTTCAACCTTAGCTTTGCGATAACCGACATATATCTAAGACCAGTGGAACCGTTATAGTTGTATATATGCCTGAAGCAAATAATGATACCTCCATTGCCGTACTCCTCCCCTGCTACAACGAGGAGGTCACCATCGGCAAGGTGGTGCGCGACTTCAAGAACTCCTTGCCGGATGCGACCATCTACGTGTACGACAACAACTCCACGGACCGCACCGCCGAGATCGCCGAGGCCGAAGGCGCGATCGTCCGCAGGGAGCCGCGCCAGGGCAAGGGCAACGTAATTCGCGCCATGTTCGAGGACATCGATGCCGACGTGTACGTGATGGCCGACGGCGACGATACCTACCCGGCCGACGCCGCGCCCGCCATGGGGGCCAAGGTGCTCGAAGGCTACGACATGGTGATTGGAGACCGCCTCTCATCCACTTATTTCCAAGAGAACAAGCGTCCGTTCCACAATTTCGGCAACCGTTTGGTGCGCGGCTCCATCAACGGGCTGTTCGGAGCACATGTCACCGATATCATGACCGGGTACCGCGCATTTAACTTTACCTTCGTCAAGACCTATCCCGTACTCTCGCGAGGCTTCGAGGTCGAGACCGAGATGACAATCCACTCGCTGAACAACAACCTGCGACTCTACGAGATGCCAATCCAGTACCGTGACCGCCCCGAAGGCTCAGTGTCCAAGCTGGACACCGTAGGTGACGGCATCAAGGTCATGAGCACCATCTTCCGCATGATTCGCGAATACAAGCCCCTCCCCTTCTTCGGCGGATTGGGCCTAATCATCGGCATCGTTGGCATTGTGCTCTGCGGCACCGTCACCTTCGAATTCGCCAAGACCGGCGTGGTCACCCACTTCCCCACGCTGATCGGCGCGGTGATGCTGGTCATCGCTGGTCTTCTGCTCATCATCGCCGGTATTATCCTGGATGTCATGGCCAAGAATGACCGCAAGACTTTCGTCATTGACACCAACAAAATCGCATACAACAAAAGGCACTGACAGCGACGTACTAAAAGATGGGGGCGCAACCGTGAGTCACACCCCCATCTTTTAGTGTCAGCCCAAACCGCAAAATATGAAGGTAGGTAAATCATTTACCTGGTATCTGCCATGCTTTCTTGAACGTCAACAATGACACCCCCACTCATCTTCAGCTGGTTCGACCACACACTCAATACGCGCACCAACCTCAAGCGCATAATCGGTATCCGTCCACATACGACAAGCCGATTGAATCGATATACCGTTCTTCCTCCCCTACCATTAAGCATCCTTTCGGAGTCCCTCATTATCCTTTTCCAGCCACAGGTACCACAAATCTCTCATACCTTGGATAAGCAAGGATATTTCCCCTCTGATTTGGCACGCATCAAAATGCCTTTCCAGTGGGAGGATTCGCGCATGCTGTACGGGCTACAGATGATTGACATGGCTCTTTTCATGTGTGGACGTGCGAGCGGCATCGACAGCGCCAAGAAATTAAATGACGGAGACAAAGCCGTGCTAAAAATCGTTGATGTTATTCGCCCTCCATCATAAATGTGGACACGGGTTCAAGGCTTCTCATCAGATGAAGTCATGCTCATCAAACCTACTTACGCAACATCCAACGCCGGGCATTAGTACCGTTGCTGGAATAGAGCTGAACGTTGGCACCATTAATGGTGGAACCGTTCTCCAAATCATACGTCTAGGACCCTTCCAGAACTGCCTTCAAATATCGCTCAATCACCACCAACACCTCATATATATAGTGGGACATATGTCTGATGCTTCCGATGCCTCTGATGCTGTTTCTACTCCTTCGACCGTGTTCTCACGAGTGGCGGCGAGCGCTGCGTGGAAGCGGCTGAACCGTTTGATGCCGGCCTTGGCATGTCGAAATTCACGTTCACCCCGCTTCTGCTGCTGGGATTCCTGGCTTTGATACCGTGGCATAGCGCCGTATCCGAATCTACAGCCGTACCTTCCGCAGCAGACGCTGCACGGGCTTAAGCACCACGGTATCGGCAATCACCGCAAATAGCAGCGCCGCCAGCAACGTAGCGCCAAACATCAGCACGCTGATACCCGCATACGACCATCCGTCCGTAGGCACGGGAATCCTCGGGCCAATCAGCACCTTGGACAGTGGCGAGTGCACCAAATAAATCGTGTAGGAATATCCAGCCAGCCAGATAATCGCCTTACGCACCCGCGCCGACGTAATGTGCACGTCGTACCGGAAGAACAGGAACGTCGCCATTACCACCATCGCGAACGCAACCGTGACCGTGCGGCCAACCTGCATCTGCTGGCCGGCGAACAGATATGGCGTGGCGACGGTCCAGGCCAAGGCGAATGGTGCCAACGCATACACGCCGTGCCGTATACGCGCGGACGGCGGATAGTATTCCAACACGAATCCCAACAGGTAGTAGATCAGCAGTCCACGCCAAGGGAATGACTGCAGGAACGTCAACGGATATCCGGCAAGATCGCATATATGCTCGGCAACGGCCACGGCGGCGGCCAGTCCGACCAGCAACCAGGCTCCCGATCGGTCTATCGTGCGCATCATCGCGGCCAGGAACGGCGTTGCCAGCACAAACCCGGCAAGCATGAACACGAACCAATAGACGGAATCGTCATACCCGGAGAACAGATCGAACAACGTTCCAGACACAGCGCCGCCAACCGAACGATGATCGATCACCAGGTAGGCGATGAATCCCATGCCGCCCGCATACAGCAGATACGGCACAATCAGCGAGATAAAACGTTTGTAGTAGTAGCGCACGTACGGCGCGAGACCATTGGGTCGGGGCCGACCGGTGCCTTGCGCGGCATCGAATGTCAGGTTGAACCGGCCCGATACCATAATGAACAGCGGATTGCAGACCATGAACAGCGCGAACAGCACGGATCGCGTCACTTCCGCGCTGCCGGCGAGGGTCATCTTGACGGGCATGTAGTTGTTGATCACGTGGACGCCGATGACCAGACACATCGCCACCACGCGCAGCAGATCGTAGTTCACGTCGCGCGGCTTGCCGGCGACGCCGGAAACGGAATCGGGCATGGTCATCACATGGATCCCGCCAGGGACTTCAGATCGACCGGGCAGCTGATCTGGCTCTTCAGATTGTCCAAGGCGTCCAGGCCGGCCGAGGGATCGGAGGACGCGCCCTTATGCGCGTCGTTCTTGCCGCCGTCCGCGCCGCCGTTCGCACCATCGGCACCGTTCGCACCATCGGCGCCGTTCGTATCCGCCGTGCACTCATCGGTCACATTACCGTTGGAGCCCGTCTCGACGCCATCCGCATTCACCACCGGCGTGGTTACCACGTTCAGTGGATGTGTGGCATCGCTGCTGACCCGAACGGTATAAGCAATCGTCAATTCTTTTCCGGGCTCGATCCACTGCTGGTTGAACATAATGTACTGACGGTCATACAGGCTCCCGGGGGTGGGAACCCCTGAATCTATTTTCAACTATTCTGGCGTGATCTCGCCACCGTACGGAGCGGTAAGCACCACGCGGTACAACATGCCGCCGAGCACTGGATTCTCCGAGCCGCCATTAACGAAATCAGGCAACGATTCGGCCTTAGCCTTAGTCAGCGTGTTCTTCATGGTGAAGGTGACCGTGTATTCGTCACCGAGCTGATCTTCCGTAAACTGACCCAGATGCGTGTTACGCACGGCTGTCGTGATGCGCTTATCCAGCACGCCAGAATACAGGGCGTTCTGGCTGGCTGAGGCGTCGCCGCAGGTTTTTGTGACCGTGGTGGAGGTCTTCAGATACCAATCCTGCTTGCCTTGCTGCAGCTCCGAAAGATAGATGCCGGCTTCGGGCACCTGACTGTCAGCAGACAACTCGCCACTGGCCTTATCGTCGATAAGTCCGGTGGCAATCAGCGCCTCCTGCTCATCCGGATCAGCCATCCATAGCTTGAAATGACCGCTAGCGCTGGTATCTCTGATTGCCTTCAACAGCGGGGATGCGGTAGAGGCATTCGTGTTGCCAAGCACATGGTTCATAATTGCTTGAGCCGCTTCGGAAACGAAGTTGTTCTGCTGCTCGAAGTCCGGGTAATCCGTGTACAGGTCTGAAGCGAAGAACGGCACCGTGGTGGTGCTATCCAGCACTCGGCCGTCCGAAAGCTTGACCTCGCCTGTGGCTCCCAGCAATGCCTGGAGAAATACGGGATCGAGTGACAATACACCCGCTACGTTCTCGTCTTCGTTGCCTTTCTGATACAGCCACATGTATTTGTTCATCTGTGCCACACGCTGGAATTCGGGGTCGATGGTCGTGGTGGCCGGGTACTGGTCAAAAGTGCCACCAAATACCTGGCGCTCCTTCAGCACCGTATCATCCATTGGCTCCTCAGGAATGTCCCAACCAGAAGTGGTGGCGAAATCACCGATGGTAATCGTGCCCTTATCTGCCGTGATTGCGGCGATGGTGCCTACCATGCCGCCCGCCGAACGTAGCTCGGCCGGGTTCTGCACCATCACCAAATACGTGCGCTTGCCGTCCTCGCCAAGCAGTTGCGGTAGCAAGTTAATGAGGCCATCGTATTCGCCGAGCATCGAATCCACGGTCTTGAGCGCAGCCTTTTCGGTTTCGAGCACGGTGGCCACCTTGGCGACGCTCGGAGTCGGCACCTTGTTGAGCTTGGTGAGCTGCTGCGAGATATCCTTATGCGCCTGCTTGACGATATCCGGCATATCCATCAGGGCGCTGACGTCCACCGAGCCATTCTTCAGGGAGAAGCCCTGCAATCGTTTGGACAGGTTCAGCAGATCAGTGAACGGACCGTTGACCAGCGTATCCACGGAAGCCAGCATTTCGCGGGCGGCGGTGATGTCGCTTCCGAATCGCGAATGGTCGCGGAAGAAGTCCCACTGTGGGCCGTTCAGCTCCGCATTGAGATCATTGGTGGCATTGACCAGCTCTTGGGAGATGTCCGACAGACTCTTATCGCTGCCACAGCCAAGTGCCGAATTGGCCAGACTTTCGGCGGATGTCAGCACGCGCTGCGCATCCGTGGCCATTCTCGAGACGGATGCCGCGTAGAGCGTGCCCACACAGGTGACGCTGGCCAGCAACGTCAGCAGCAGTACAACCACCACTCGCGCCCATATCGGCGTACGGCTGATCAGCGAACGGCCGTTACCACCCACGTGCTGGGGAGTCTTCAGGTTTACGGGACCCGTCTGCTGATTCACAGCGCTATTCGTAGATGCGGAGCGATTGAATTTTCCGTTACCGGCATGACGTCTTCTCCTACGCCCCACAGCCTTATGGCTCGAATGCCCTGAAGTGAATTGCATACTTACCCTGCCCGAAAATCTGCTCAGCTCATACTCTTATCCAGCGGCGCGAGGCCACGCTTCCGGATGCCGGACTCCGGGCAAATCCGGAATCGCAGACATGCCGGAGCACACGTGACGCCACGCATATCTCATGCCAGTGTACCGATGCCACCGAAATAGACCGAGGGTTTATCCCATACCGGGTGCAAATCCCCTCATGACCACCACATCGCTGTCAGAATGTTCTCAGACTTCATTGAGGGGTATAACAGTATTGCGCAAGAAAACGGTCACTAAACGCAACAATAGTTAAAGCCGTATTGATCTGTTCGGCTTAGGAGAACGGGAGAGGTAATTACATGTTCGTCCTCAGCAACGCCTGGCGGGCCCTGACACGTTCTAAAGGACGTACGGCCCTGACCGCGTTCATCACCTTGGCGGTCACCTTCGGCACAGTCGCCGGACTGGCCATCATTCAAGAAGATACCAACGCACACACCACCACGTACGATCAGCAGAAGGCCACGTTGGCCATTCGCCCGACTGCGGCTACGTGGAAGAAGGTCTCCGCTACGGACTCGGCTTCCACCAAGCATTACATGACGTGGACCTCATACACCGAATACGCCACGCTCGTCCAGTCGGCCACCAACTCGTTGAACTTCACGGTTACCGAAACCGTGCCGGCCCGCGTGAGCGGTGATTTGAAGGCCCTGGACGGCGGATCGCTGGGCTCGGCCTCCGATGACGAGACCGGCGGCCAGCTCATTTGGCGAGCCTTCTGGACCAAGGATTCCGCCAAGGCCAGCGACCTCGGCACCTTCGAAATCGTGGACGGCAAGGACCTGAGCTACAACAACCAGTCCTCCAACCCGAACACCACCGGCGCACTGGTCTCTGAAGCGTTTGCCTCCGCCAACAACCTGAAGGTGGGCGATACGCTCAAGGTGGCGGCCGCCTCGGACGCCAAGACCACGGCCAAACTCAAGGTGCGCGGCATCTACAAGTACACATCCGAATCCGCCGTCGCCAATCCGGTGACGGCCGCCCGCAACCGCGAGAACGCGATTTTCACCAACTATCAGACCTTCGCCAAGGCCGGACTCGACCCACAGTCCACCGACAAGACCGTCTCCGGCTGGGCAGTGCCGGATCTGGACGTGGTGTTCGACGCCGGTGATTCCGCTACATACAAGTCCTTGGTGTCCACCCTCAAGAAATCCAAGCTGCCCGCCAAGGGTTACGAGTTCTCTTCCCCTTCGCTGGAATCCTACAACGCTTCTCTGGAGCCGCTGGATACGCTATCCTCGCGCGCGAAGACCGGCACCATTGTGTTGGTTGCCGTGGGCGGCGTGCTGTTGCTCATCCTCGTGCTGTCGGGCGTGTGGGCGCCCAAGCGTGACGACGAGATCGGCATGGCACTGGTGTCCGGCGTCACTCGCGGGCGTTTGGGATGGCAGTTCATGCTGGAAGTGTTCATCGTCACCCTGCCCTTCTACGTGATTGGTCTGGTCGGAGGCGCGTTCGCCGCCAATCCGATCGGATCTGCCCTGGCATCCGGCCATGCCACCCCGGTGACATCGAGCCTGATTTGGACCATGGTCTGGTATGGACTGGGTTCAATCCTGATCCTTGCGATTCTTGCCGCCCTGCGCCTTGCGTTCTTCAGCGCGGACAAGCTGTTTGCCGCCGATGGCGACTGGGGCACCGTGAGCGAGACCAACAAGACGACCACCACAACCGACGATGCGGAGGCACAGGCATGAGCGACAGGAACAACGATCAGGAACTCGAGAAGACCACTGACGCAACGGCTGACGAAGTGACTTCTGAGACTGAGACGAACGACGCCATTGAATCCGTTCCAGCTGACTCCATGCAGTTCAGCGTGACCTTCGATGACGTTGATGACGAAGGCACTGTTGACGATGGTATTTACAGCGCACTGGCATCTGCCGAAACCGGAGAAACCGACGAGACCAGCGAGGCCGAAGCAGACGCCATCGCTTCGGCCAACGCATCCGCCGAAGTGACCGAGCGCAATGCCGCCCGCGTCAACGAAACACTCCGACTGGCCAAAACCGATCACAAAGACGCATTGGCCGAGCATGCGGAGCCTCAGGGCAAAGCGTCCGAACCCACCATGACGCTGGCCTCGCGTATCGATCGCGTGTTGGTGGGCGGCGGTTCTGACGACATTCTGCTCAAGACCTACCCGACCTTCGCCCTGAACAAGGTGACGGTCGCCGGCCCCAAGGGCAAGGTCAACATCCTCGATGGCGCGAATTTCTTCTGCTATTCCGGACACGCATACGCGCTGCTGATCAGCGACGACCCCGATTCGGGTATCACCGCCGACGCCAAGCGTCGCGCGCTGATGGGCGTGATGAGCGGTTTGACCACGCCGGCGTCTGGCACGGTGATGAACAAGAGCGCCAACATTGTTGAGCTCGAGCCCGTGGAACTGCGCGGCCACCGTCTGGGCATCGTACCGCAGCTGCACGCCGTGCAGCCGAAGCTCGACGCC
>OGQS01000560.1_pt1 | contig 26368 bp, 27 predicted proteins | sample 1553331 | NCBI WGS metagenome assembly OGQS01 (sample SAMEA2580012, study PRJEB22360) | human gut metagenome | biome: human gut; feature: human-associated habitat; material: faeces | place: Denmark | collected 2008/2010
ACCATTTCAACAAATATGGCAGGCCGTGGTACCGATATCATGCTCGGCGGTAACGCAGAATTCCTGGCAAAATCAGAAATGAAGCGTATGCAGTACAGCGATGAAATGATTGCCGAAGCAACAGGTTTTGCCGAGACAGACAACGAAGAAATTCTTGAAGCGCGCAAGACATTCCGCGAACTTGAAGATAAATACAAAGAGGAAATCAAGGAAGAGGCAGACAAAGTCCGCGAGGCAGGCGGTCTCTTCATCCTGGGCACGGAACGCCACGATTCCCGCCGTATCGACAACCAGCTGCGCGGCCGTTCAGGACGTCAGGGCGACCCCGGTGAAAGCCAGTTCTACCTGTCACTGGAAGACGACCTTATGCGTCTCTTCGGCGGCGAAAGAATGCAGGCTGTTATGAGCCGTCTTACAGACGACGAGGATATGCCTATCGAATCCAAGATGATTTCAAAAACAGTTGAATCATCCCAGAAGAAGGTTGAGGGCCGTAACTTCGGCATCCGTAAGAACACTTTGCAGTACGACGACGTAATGAACCGTCAGCGTGAACTTATCTATAAACAGCGTGACCAAGTTCTTGACGGAATTGACCTTACAGACAAAATTCTCGCAATGCTTGACACAAACATTGCCGAAAACGTACAGAACTACTGCTCAGGCGACACCCAGGACGACTGGAACATCGCAGGCCTTAAGGAGAAGTACAAAGGCTGGCTTACAACGTCAGACGACTTTGAGAATATCGACAACATGAGCGTTCAGGATATTACCGATATGCTCACCGAGAGAGGTCATAAGCGCCTTGAAGAGAAGCGCGAACTTATCGGCGACGAACTGTTCACTGAGTTCCAGCGCATGGTTCTTCTTCGCAACGTTGACTCCCTCTGGATGGACCACATCGACGCTATGGATGACTTGAAGCAGGGCATCCACCTGCGCGCTTACGCTCAGCGTGACCCGGTAGTTGAATTCCGTATGCAGAGTTACGATATGTTCGACGAGATGACAGCCGCAATTCGTGAAAACACAGTAAGGATGCTGCTTACTCTCGTTCCCCGCCGCAAGGAAGACGTTGAGCGCAAGGCTGTTGCAAAAGTTACCGCCACATCATCAGGCGGAGACGATACAGCTAAGCCCACAACCGTTCGCAAAGGCAAAAAGATCGGCCCCAACGATCCATGCCCCTGCGGAAGCGGAAAGAAGTACAAGAAGTGCTGCGGAGCTCCCGGAAAAGAAAAGCCCACAGAATAAAACACAAAAAAACAAGACCGCATCTTTTGATGCGGTCTTTTGTTATAATAATGTATTTAATTTATTATATATAACCTTAATAAGTTATGCAGTCGGTGGTTATCGCCGTAACGCCGAGGCTTGTAAGACGTTCCATCGTCTCAACATTGTCTATCGTCCATGCGCCTACATCAAGTCCTGAGTCTACGCACTTTTTGATAAGCTCGTCGGTGTTCTGCTCCTTGTTGCCGTCAAAGTCAATACCGCAGGAACCGCCCAGCGACTTCGCCTTTTCAATACTTTCATCATCGATTGTATGAACAAGGTACCAAACGGTAACCTCCTTATCCAGTTCTCTGATCTTCTGGAGATTTTCAAAGTGGAATGAAATAAACATTGCGTCTGCGCCGGTTTTATCAATAAGGCTCATTATTTCGTCATAATGCTCCGTATTGTTCTTGCCCTTAAGCTCGATTACGGCTTTCATGTTGTACTTAACGCAGGTATTGAGATATTCCTCAAGGGTACAAATTTTAAGATCCGGGTATTTGTCAATATTCACACCGTTGTCTGTGGTAAACTCCAAAAGTTCTTCGTATGTCTTTTTCTCAACATTGGCAGTTTTGTCCATCATACGGTAGGTGTTGACATCGTGGGTGATGATCCAAACGCCGTCTTTTGTTCTGTATGTATCGCACTCGGCGCCGTAGTAACCCGCTTTGCCTGCCTCTTCAAACGCAGGCAGAGTGTTCTCAGGCGCAATTCCTCTGAAACCGCGGTGGGCAATAAGGTCAACGCCCTGGGCGTCCTCAACGGAAGAAATCGTATAATCGGCAACCTTGCAGTATTCGTGCAACGCAATCAACCCTCCGCAAATCACAAGAACTATCAGCGCAAGCAAAACGCTGAAAACAATTACAAGTATTTTTTTCTTCTTAGACCATTTTTTCTTTTCGGTTGAAGCAACAGTATCACTCATCGTTATCCTCCTCCTGCTGTTCGGGGAATTTTATTACTTTCTGCTGATGGGTAATGAATTCGCCTTTGATGTTCCACTCACCCTTTATGCCTTTCGCCTGGGCGCCAAGCTGGAAATGGAGCTGGGCAATGCCGAAATCAATGCTCTTATCAGAATAAGGAGCGTCCACCTTAGCCGATATCATTCCATTTTCATAGCGGAAAATAACGCAGCGGCGGTTGGTTGCGGACGGTGCCTTTTCAACCAATTTCATGGCGTAAACGTAAGGCTCCGGCAGTTTTTCGTCGCAGAACTCATACATCTTCTGGTAAGGCTTAGACGTTTTGTGGGTAGCGTTGTACATCATCTTTTCTTTAAAGCTCTTGTCGGGCTTTACGTTGCCGATGGTGATAACGCCGTAAAGGCGCATTCCCTTTGGCAGTTTAAGATCGTTGTACAATTTGTTTTCATTGTACGTTCCTGTAACCCAGCAAGTGCCTAATCCGTGATACACACACTGAAGAACGATAGTCTCTCCGTAATAACCGCAGTGAATACGTGCAAGCTCCGTGTCAGGTCCGCAAAGCGCAACAAGCGAGAATTTGCCTGAAAAAAGCGTAAAATACGGAGTTCCGTCCTCAATAAATTTAAGGTCAAGGTCGGTCTGTTCGTTAACGTATTCCGTCATCTCGCTGATAACCTGCATTATCTCTTTGCTGAGAGAACTTGTGCGGTATGTACGGCGGGATGTTCGTATGTCAATTGCCTTGATATATTCTGCGTTTGTCACTGTATCACGTCCTTTGCTCAAAGTATAACATAAACAAAAAAGAAATACAAGAACGGCGCGCTTTCGGTAGGCGCGCCGTTTTCACGTGTTTTTCCGTTAAATGTCAAAGGTAACGTTGTATTTCTTTATCCAGTGGTAAATTTGAACGATATATGCCAAAACCTGAACCCCTCTCATCAGCTGACCGTACCACGGCTCAGGCAAAACGTCCGGATCATCGCAAAGCTTATAGACCGTATCCTTGTTGAGCATATCGTAAAGCGGGCAGGAAGTATCCGACAAAGCCATGGAAACCATCTCTTTAACCCGCTTGAAGTAATCTGGGTTAAACGTTTTCGGATATGGGCTCTTTTTGCGCCATGCAATCTCATAAGGCAGTTCGTTTTCAAACGCCATTCTGAGTATGCCCTTTTCCCTGTCCTCCGGCGACTTAAACGCCCAGGGCATATTGTAGGCGTATTCAACAATGCGCCAGTCGCAAAACGGCACTCGCACCTCCAGCGAACTTGCCATGCTCATTGCGTCCTTTCGCATAAGCAGGGTCTGCATAAACCAATCCATATTCAGCCTGAACATCTGGCGCATTCTCTTTTCAAGCGGCGAGTCGCTGTCCAGGAAAGACGTGTCGTCCACCGTCTCTTGGTAAGCGGAGTGGACATATTCCGCCCCGTTTTCAAGCAATCCGTCTCTCAGCAGGCTTTTTCTTACGTCAACGGAGCGTGACCAGGGGAAAGTTTCCTCAAAAAGAATTTCTTTTCGGTGATACCAGGGATAACCGCCGAATATTTCGTCGGCGCACTCGCCTGAAAGGCAGACCTTGAAATCCTTTTTTACTTCACGGCAAAACAGCAAAAGACTTGAATCAACGTCGGTAAATCCAGGAACGCCTCTTGCGTAAACGGCGTCAACAAGGGCGTCTGCAAGCTGGACGTTATCAAGCACAACGTTTCTGTGGTTAGAGCCGATATAATCTGATATCATTCCGATATAATCGCTGTCCTTGTTGGGCTGGAAAAGGCTTTTCTTGAAGAACTTGTCATTGTCTGTATAATCAACCGAATACGTCGTAAGCACTTCGCCTTTTCTGCGAAAATAGCCGGCGGCAATTTCAGAAATTATGGAGGAATCAAGTCCGCCGCTCAAGAATGTGCAGACAGGTACGTCTGACACAAGCTGTCTTTCAATAGCGTCACGCACCAGATATCGCGTGTGCTCAACAGTCTCCTCAAAGCTGTCGGTATGCTCCTTTGCCGTCAGCCGCCAATAGGACGATATCTTCAGTCTACCCTTTTCATATTCAAGATAGGACGCCGGCGGCAGTTCCGAAATATCCCTGAAAACAGCCTTGCCGATGGTACGGGCTGGCCCCAGCATAAATATTTCGCTCAGTCCCTCTTCGTCAACAACGCTCTTTATCTCGTCAATTAAGAGAAGCGTCTCAATTCTGCTGGCAAAAGCGAAGAGACCGCCTTTTTTTGAATAGAAAAGCGGCTTAACCCCTATTCTGTCACGGGCGGCAAAAAGTTTCTTCGACTTAACGTCAAATACCGCATAGGCAAAAATACCGTTGAGTTTTTTTACGCTCTCCTCTTTCCACTTGTGGTACGCCTTGAGCACAACCTCCGTGTCGCAGGTGGTATCAAAAGTATAGCCAAAAGTTTTCAGCTCGTTTCGCACTTCATCGGTATTGTAAATTTCGCCGTTGTAAGCAATAACATAATTGCCGAAGCGCATTGGCTGAGACCCGCCTTTGGGGTCGATTATCGCAAGACGGCGGTGAATAATCGCCGCAGACGGCTCAACATACTGACCCTCTCCGTCAGGCCCTCTGTCTTTTAAGCTTTCGCTCATTTTTGTAAGTAACGGCTGTTCATTCCTTAAATCAATATCGTCTCGCAGGATACCTGCAATTCCGCACATAAAACTCACCTCGTCTTATTCTATGCCGTTTTGTCAGCGCTGACACAGACCGAAAGATAATCGATAACGCTAATTATATATTGCAATATTCTCCCTTTTCTGCTATCATACCATAGAACTATCAGAGAAAGCAAAGTCAGCTTCTCTTTCATTTAAGGGAGAAACCGCACCGTCTTACGGTGCTTTTTACTTAATTATAGTATTTTGCTTTTTTCAATTTATATTTAGGCGTTTTATCCGCCGTGCGGAGGAAAAAATGAAAATCACGGTTATAGGATGCGGCCGCTGGGGCTCGCTTATCACATGGTATCTGGACAAAATAGGTCACGACCTTACTCTTTACGGGCGCAGCAGCTCAAAAAATATGCAGCGCTTTATGAGCGAAAGGCGCAATGACCTGCTCTCATTGCCTGAAAGCGTAAAACTCAGCAACGATTTTTCATCTCTCGGCGCGTCTGAAGTTATTGTTGTTTCCATCGGCTCCCAAGGACTTCAGGGGCTTATGGACGAGCTTAAACCGCTTAACCTTAAAAACAAGATCTTCGTCCTTTGTATGAAAGGAATTGAAATTTCCACCTGCCGCAGACTTTCACAGGTAGTATCAGACAGCACCGACAGCTCAAACAAAGTTGCCGTATGGCTGGGACCGGGTCACGTTCAGGAGTTTTACGCAGGAATACCAAACTGTATGGTAATAGACAGCGACAACGAGGAAGTAAAAGCAAAACTTGTAGAGGAATTTTCAGGCGAACTTATCCGCTTTTATTACGGAAAAGATCTTCTGGGCAACGAGATAGGCGCCGCCGCGAAAAACGTTATCGGCATTGCCGCAGGAATGCTGGACGGTTACGGCCTTTCATCTCTTAAGGGCGCGCTTATGAGCCGCGGCACAAGGGAGATTGCCCGCCTTATAAAAGCGATGGGCGGAAACGAACTTTCAGCCTACGGGCTTTGCCATCTCGGCGACTACGAAGCAACCGTCTTTTCAAAATACAGCCACAACAGAAAATACGGCGAAGCGTTCATCAAAGGCGAGCCTTACGAAAAACTCGCCGAGGGTTATTACACAGTCAAAGCGCTGGTTGCCCTTGCCGATAAGTATAACGTTGAACTGCCCATTTGCTCCGCGGTTTACGCAATACTTTACGAAAACGCCGACGCGAGAGAAACATTCGATTCTCTCTTTACAAGAAGCCTTAAAAAGGAATTTTGATTTTTTCTGCGTAAATATTTCAAAAATTTTAAAATTTGTCTTGACTATGATTTTATCTTATGATATATTATTAAGGCGTTAACAAATGCTGGTGTAGCTCAGTTGGTAGAGCAGCTGATTTGTAATCAGCAGGTCAGGGGTTCGAGTCCGTTCACCAGCTCCATATACGGAGCTGAAGATTCAGCTCTGTTAACTCGGAGGAGTTCCCGAGCGGCCAAAGGGAACAGACTGTAAATCTGTCGTCAGTGACTTCGGTGGTTCGAATCCACCCTCCTCCACCAAATGATACCGCCAATAAATCCATCGCATATGGGTTTATTGGCTCTATCACTTTTTGGATAATGCTTGGTGTCACAACATTAGTATTGCTATCCTATGCCTACCCTCGCAGTCCAAGTCGCAAGGTTTGCCACGTATTAAACAGGTATTTTTAAATACCTTACCCGGTGCCTGCAGGTATCTATTAAGGTTCAGTTAATAGGTTCGCTCGTGCTTGGAAGCAGTTATGGCGTAACTCTTAGCAGGTACTTTTGTACCGTTCCTAATGTGTGGTATTCAGTTTTGAAAAGAAGAAACTCACAGCCGCTGCTAAACAAACTGTGAGTTCCTACAAAATCTATTCAAAATGTGCGCAATTTAATACACACAAATGAAAGCTCTCATAAGTCTTACAGATGTTCCTAGCATCTTTAAGGCGCATGCCGTTAAGCAATTGGCGTTGGTTAACGGCTGTGAGGGTTTTATTTATTTGCTTTCTTCTTTTACTATTAAAATAGTATAAATGAAATTTTATCATTTGTCAAGTATTTAAAGTGTGTATTGTATATGGAAAACTTAAGTATCTTTCTAATTTTAATAATTATAGTATTGATAATCATAATATTTGTAATTTCAAAAACAAATAAAGATAGAATTAAAAACCTGATGTATGAGAACATTCAGCAGTTCCAGAAATACGATAGTCAGATATCCAATATAAAAGGTGAAAGCCAGCAGGCATTAGGTTCTTTAAAATTCTCGTCTGATTTGGCACTTAATAATCTAAATGCTGAGTTTGAAGAGTATAAAAGACAAGTTCAAAAAAATTTTCGAGAAGCCATTCCAGTTGGTGAAATTTTTCTTATTGAAAAGTTTGAAGAATTGTTTAATACTCCTGGATTTGAAAATTGCAAAATTTATGGGCACCTGAATTTTCGCGATAAAGAACTTGATAAAAATTATCAGGCAGACTTTTTGATTGTGTGTAATAGAGGAATATTTGTCTTAGAGTCCAAGTTTTGGAGAGGATTGACTTTAATATATTCTAAGTGGCACAATAATTTATTTAAAAACACAGAGTTTTCTGATTTCGGTAAAGGGAGCGGACAAGAAGTTACCGTATTTAATGTTAATTCCGATGATGATAAAAAAGATGTATTAAAAATCAGCAAATACTCTAACCCTATTACACAAGCAAGACAATACAGCGTTGTTTTGAGTAAATATTTAAAAAGAGAAATTAAAAATATTGTCGTTTTTCAGCAGGATGGAAGTTGCCAAATTAAAGTCGATGATAATAATCTAGAGCGTTACAAAATTGATGAACATACACAAATAACTACACAGAAAAATATAGTATCTTTGCTTCAAGATTTTTATCCTGCCGTCCTGAAACAAATGGATATAGATAATATTACTGGCTTTATCGAAAAGAATTTTCAATATGCTATGTGTTTTAATGCGCAAAACATAAATCAATCGCCATGGGGAGACTCAACCAATTAAATTTGTCAAGACTTTTGTTAGAAAAGAAAAAAACGCTGATTTTCTTTAAAAACAGGCGCACCTATCCTGTTGATTTTCTTTATAAAATGCCTTTATTATTTAATTATACTTTAAGTTTATATACTCGTATAGATTTATAGAGTAACTTTATCTTCTTTCTAACTGCGTACTTAAGTGATTCTAATTTAGTTGCCCAAAATTTCGAGTACCCTATATTATTCAAAAAAAGAGACACTATCTTCTTCGAGGATGTGTCTCTTTTATTTTCTTCGAATTTGATTTTTTCGCACTGCTTGCCGGTAGGCTCAGTAATTATATAGTTGTTATGGCCAAAGCAACCGCACTTGCGTATATAATGTTTGAAAAGGAGTAAACCTCTATTTGAAAGAGTTTTAATAGATGATATAACTGTATCAATGCAGATGTGAGCAAGCTGTGAGAGCTGCTTAAGGGAAGGGAACGCTCTGCCGGCATGATTTTTCTTGCTGAGCAGAGCAATATAAATTGCAAATTGAGATGGTGTCAGAGAATAGCAAAAAATTCTGTATTCCAGTTTAACGAAATTGCCTTTTGGAGAGGCAATATAATATCCGTTTGAAGTTTTTCTGTGATTACTGATGAAACGTCTTCTCTTGATTACACGCTTTCTTTCAAGTTCGTTGAGTGCCGAATAAACGCTGTTTCTGCTAATATGGCAGCGTTTTGCAATACTGTTGGCAGAAACTACGGTATAATTTTCTTTCGACTTAAAAGAAACTATCCCGGCATAAACCAGCAGCTGCAGCGGCGTAAGTTCCAGTTCAAAAATGTTAGTCGGAATTTTAATAAAACGTTTCATTCTTGTGTCCTTTCAAATTATTAATTAAAAAAAGGGGGGTGCGTAAAAAGCACCCCTTTTTTCAGTCAAACATTCCCATTGTGAGCTTATTCTTTTCCATAGCGCCCAGCATACGAATTTTTTCGCTGTCAAGCACTTTGATCTCTCGGAAATTAAACTCAATATTTTGTTTGTACTCAGGATAAACTTTGCAGTAATCCGAATACATTGGCAGTTTTGTCTTCATTCTTATCTGTTCGCTTTTGCCGCCTGTTTTAATGACAATAAATGTACCTATCGGTATAGACATTATCTCTTCAGGAAGCATAAGCGGTCTTTTTATCATCTGATATGTAGAAGTGTTGTCCTCATCAAGGATATTATAAATCCTTGTTCGGCGTGCCACGGTTCCGGACAATACCGTTTTTGAACCGAGTATATCAGATAACCTTTTGGCTGTATCATAAGCCGTTGGCGCAACATAGGTAAACATAAGCATTTGCGAAGAGTCAAGTATGATTTCTTCAAATGTTTTGTTATAGCTTTTCTTCAGCTGAGAAAAACTCTGAATTGAATACAGGAAACGAATTCCCCTGGAACGTGCGGCTGTAAACAGAGAATCGACATCCTTTATTGCCGGCATATTTCCGAATTCGTCCCATAGACAGAGCACCTTTCGAGGCAAGGTTTGATTAGGGCTTGCTTCAGCCATATCAATAAGCTGTGTTGTAAAGTACCTGATAAATAGACTTGCGAAGAAATGGCGTGAAGTATCTTCATCAGGACAGATAAGGAATATAGCTGTCGGTCTTTTAATAAAATCTTCGGCATTGAATTCGATATTATGGCCGCATATCATCTGTTCAAGCTCTGCGTCAATAAAATCGAGGAGTTTGGCAAGCGCTGATGAGAAAACGTTCATTGAAGTTCGCACATCGGCTTTTACGGAAGCGGCAACGTAGTTTGTTATTCTTGTGTCGTCTATGTACTTGAGCAGTTCCATTAGCTTTGAACGCTGCTGGCCGCTTTCGATATTGCCGTTATCAATAAGGCCGTTAAGCTCGACGATCAATTTAAAAACCGAGATTATATGTCTTTCTTCTTCAGAACCGTATTGCGAAACCATAAGGATCAGACCGGTAATCAAGCCCTGAGAAGTATTATTAAAAAAGTCTGAAGAACTGTCTTTCACCTCTCCCATTATGTTTTTAATAATACTTGAGGATACTTGTTTGGCATACTTTTCAGCTTTGGCATAATGCCGCAGCTTTTCTTCTTCATTATCAGAGCTTTTGTATTTGTCAATCTCTTCATTAACACCGTTCATCAAATTGAATTGAGGACTTTGCAATGGGTTACGAAAATCAAGGAAAAGAACTTTATATCCGCACTTTTCGAGTTTACAACCCGAGCTTTTGAAGTTTTCACTTTTTACATCGAGAGAAAGAATACTGGCGCCGTTACCGGTTCTGTTGTTTACTTCTGCGTTGTAATACAAGGTAGGGAGAAAAATAGATTTTGTTTTACCGGCACCTGGAGGAGCCATAAGGCAAAGAGTTTTATCCGTCTGCTCAGTTATCCATGTATCTTTTTCTCTGCCCACTACAAAGCCCGGTTTTCTCTCTTTGCCGTCAGGTACAAAAGAATAATTTTTTCTTTTTTCCTTTTCGGTTTGAAATCTGGCGCCGCCGTGCTGCTTGTTTCCGACTTCTATATTTTCGATACTGTTAAGCCTATTGTTAGGTATCACGATAACAAGAACACCTATTAGAAAAGAAATAACAGTTTTAATAAGCCAAAGGTCGGAGAAAGCATTAACGTAACCTGCCCAACCGTTTTTAATTACTTCCTGCATAGAAAAAAAGAAGTTTAGAAAAAGAAACACAAAAACCGAACATAAAAAGGCAAAAAGGATTTTTAATCCTGAAGGTTTTTTCATTGTTTTCCGTTCCTCTTACTTTTGAATTTACTTAATAACGTTTTTTGCTCTGCTTCCGGCTTATCCATTACAGAGCTTGCATAAAATTTTCGCTTATTTTAGTAGCGTCAATCGAATTTGTTCTTGCCTGGGAAAGATTGTGGCTCACTTCTCTCTCCTGGCTAAATCCACTGTGAGAAATAGTCTCTTCGATCCCCTTTGTTACATGATTGAAAGTTTTGGAGAGCCGATCAAGCGTTTTGCTCATATCGAACTTAGCTCCTTTAAGTGAAATGCACTTTGAAGCATATTGACTGATGTATCGTTTTGATTCTTCGCTCACCGGGAAGCCCATTTTACGCTTAAGCATAGTGCCGAAACATTCGGCCTCAAACTCTTTTATCTCAGTAGGCTGAGTTGATGTTTTGTGTAGCACACCGTGGACGAGCTCGTGGCAAAGTGTTTCCAGGCGCTTTGAATCCTTCAGCAGTGAGTTAATATGTATGCTGTTATCTGCATGGTCATAATAACCGTGAAGTGAAATTGAAGATAGATCTTCTTCTGTAACGGTAAATCCGCTTTCTTTCGCATACTGTTTAACGCATTCATATAACTGCTGCTGATCGAGATCCGGATGACCCATGTTATAGAATTTCGGGTAATCTTCAACAGGGCAGTTAGTTTGTGAAATATCAAATACCTGATGAGGGATAAACTTGGTGGTTTTTCTTATTTCTAACTCGCCGTTAGCGATTTTTGATTTTTCTTCCGGCGTAGCGTATTTCGTATCAGTCCAAATTGTTTTACCATTGACCTCCCGAGGAAACTTGGATATTTCAATCGGCCGAGTTATTTTTATATGGTGCTGGCCGGGTTTTATACTGTATCCGAGCTGCTTCCAACGTGTGAATGAAGCAACAAAGGTTGCATACGGATTCTGAAGCTGAATGAGCAAAGAATTTGTAGGTGAGTATTGATAAAACTGCGCCTTAAACGCAAAATAATCAGTTAACATCTCGGGATCTGCTTCGTAGGTTTTTGCAATATCCTTGATTTCTGAAGTCAGCTTATCAAATTCTTCCTTTGTAAGAGGACGCTTGTTGATATCAATATTCATCTCATTTGTTGAATTTTGCTGTTCGTGAGTTATAGTTTCCATATTAAAATCCTTTCAAAAAAAAGGTGCACACTGAGTGCACACCTTTTAGATCTCTACATATAACGCTGTTTCAAGGGTATTTCTTTGAATATCGGGTAAACATCCCTTTTTAAGATCTGCTGCCTTTTCCGCCTGGATCTTATAGAACGCTTCCGGATTATCTTCCGAAGTTAAGAAAAGAAATAAAATATTCTTTTCTCGCCTCAGATAAACAGCAGCGTACCCAAATCTTTTTACAGCTACATCATAGAGCTGAAGCTGTTTTATCTGCTCTTTTTCTTCATTCTTGAGTAAATAATCTTCGTACAGAAATTCGGGCTCAACATCCTGACCGTAAACGAACTCGTCAATTTCTTCAAGAGTATAAAACCGAATATTGTTATCCTCATCAACGGTTATCCCTTTACCAGGGATATAATATGACGATTTGTTGTACGGCGCTAAAATAAATTTTCTTTCAGCCTCGTAATTCATCAAGTTTTCATTTTCAAACAACATTTCATTCTCCTTTTAGTTAATACTGGAACGGCTCCTGTCGAAGCCTTTCCGGTTCGTGGTGTATCTGCCTGTTCTTGGCAGCGAATTTTACACTCTGCTGTTTTTCTCTGCCTTCATTATGTTTTTGTTCTGTATGCTGCATTGCCATTCCTGCCATTACATAGGCAATGCGGCTGAGCAATAATGCTGTACCGTATGAATTCATTTGCCTGGATCGAGCAGTATTCTGATTAGTTGTATGGCGTTGCTCTTCAGACCGTTCGTCTGGTTTCTTGCTTCTTTCAGATTGACTGTTCTGCTCTTGTCCATCTTCAAATACGGGATTTTCATCAGGCGAATTTTCTTTTCTAACACGGTGGCTGGCACCTGCTTCTGTATTTTGGTTAAATTCCATGGCGCTTTGAATTATTGTGTTATGCAGTGTGCGCAAATCATTTTTAGCGTCCGGTTCAAAAAAATGCTTTTCGAATTGCTTCAGCTTTTCCTGTATTATTCCTTCATCGTCATTATACATAGATATAAATTTACGCTGATTTTCAAAAACTTTAGCGTATATCTGATTAAGGTTTTTGTCTGAAACAACAGCAAGCCGTAAAAAATCACAGACTTTTTTCTTGTTGTCAGCTGACAGGTAGCTATAATAAGCTCTGCCTGAGTAGTCTCTTAGTGATTCTGACAAATCGGAAAATGCGCTGACTATTTCTTTACTTGGAACATATCCGGATCTGCCGACCTCAATAATAAACTTTTTCAGTTCCTCTGAAACCTCACGCCGCAGCTGCTGCTTTTCTTCTTTAAGATAAGCCGTATCATCTTTGAATATTTCGTTATTGAAAATACTTCTCAGTTTTTGGCTCTTCCTGGTTAAATCATTTTTCCCGAAACCTGCGCAGCCTTCAGCGGTTGTATTTGCATTAGAAAAGAAAAAAAGGTGGCAATGAGGATGATGAGCTTTATCGTGATAGGCGGCATAAATCTGCAAATGCTCATGCGGAATGTTATATAGCTTGCCTATATCATACGCCTTTGCCCTTATGAGGTTTTCCCAAGCCTGTCTGTTATCAAAGCCTGTTCTCTCTGCACCTTCTCTTGTCAGCGAGATTATATGAGACCATTTTATTGAGTTTTCATTTTCTAACACGGCACTCCGCGCGGCTTCCATATCTGCCGCACCATTAATAGTAAACAGTCCGTGGCTGAGATTAGGATTGTGCTCAACCGAAGGACGGTAAGCAATATAATTAAGGTACTTTTCAGGCGAGCGTCTATGCTGCCGTTGCTCTTCCTCAGAGAAGTTTTCATCATTTTCTACTTTGATTTCGTCATGCCGTTCAGTTTGCTTCAACACATACTCTTGATATTTCTGAAGGCCAAGGCGGCGAACGCTGCCGTCCTTCATTTCAATTTGAACATATCGAAAATCGGGCGTTTCTGAAATATCCAGCAGTTCATCGGGATTCAGATTGATTCTTTCGCCGGAGTCAAGAACGAGCGTTTGCGCTTCGAGTTTTTTCCCGGCATAATCAAGATAGTTTATGAAATGCTGAGAACTTTTAATGTAGCAACTGTTAACTATTACATTTGCCATTCCTGCCTCCCGATTCGTCAAAGCTCATCAGAATGTCATATACCTCTTCCGGCGTCAGGTTCATAAACTTTACGATTTCAACCAACTTTCGGAATGTGCATTTTTCTGCCCAACCGTTTTCGATATAAGAGATATGTGAAGCTGTATACCCGAGTTCTTTCGCTAACTCGGCAGCAGTCATTTTATGCTGCGCACGATAACGGCGCATATAATCTCCCAATGTCATTTTAATCATCTCCTCTTTTAATCGGCGATTTCGTCAAGTCTGAAAACCCTGTTGTTGGTTTTCAAAAACTCAACTGCCTGTTTTCTGTAGTTGTCAATTTTAACAGCGTCAACGTCAAGTTCGCTTGCCAGTATTAAATTCTGTATTGCACTTTGAATGGCAAGCTCGCTTATAACTCTGTTAGTTTTGTTGTTGATCTGCTGAAGCAGCAAGGCATTATTCGCCTGTATAATCTTCAGTATTTCTTCGTTGACAAGTGTGGCCTTGTCCTCCATGTATCTTTTATCCCGATAATACTTAACTGCCTGTTCGATAACAGAATTAACACTTGACCCTGTGTATTTTGCGATCTCAGATACATCGTAGTAAAGCTCATCTGGCAGCCTTACTGTTATCCTTTGCATAAGGACTCTCCTTTCGGTTAGAAAATGCGGCTTTTGCCTTGAAACATAGCCTTGATAAGGCTATGCAGGATAAAGAGTGGTGTCAAAAGTGACACCACTCAGTTACATCAACCTGCAAAGCAGGCTGACTTTTTGTGACATCATTTCTGACGTCATTTGTTCTTGTAAAAAATTTCACTTGACGTCACAACGCCCCAAATTTGGCTGTATTAAGCCAAATTTGCTGACACCATGGTTGACACCACATTTATGCGTTTTTGGCTATATCAAGCCATTTTTTGTGACATCATAGTGCTTTAATTTATATCAGTCCGCCGATACAGTCATATTCCGGATTCCCGGTAAGGTTTTGGCCGTTTTCCCAACCCCAACATTTACCGTTATATGCTTTCACCCAGCTCTCCAGGCTTTCCTTTTTAACATATCCATCCAGATTATGTATTACCATACCGTTGCCAATATAGATACCAACATGACCGTACTGCTGACTCGCTGTACCGTACACTGCTGCACCAACCTGAATTTTGCTCCAGTCTGATGAAACGCTCCACATTCTTCCTGCGGCAACGGCTGAAGGTGCATATCCCCGTGTTCCCAACACCTCAAGATAAATATCAGCAACCCATTTTTCACATGCGCCTTCAGTTGCGTATATACCATAATCAGCTGCCGATAATGAAACTGCAACGATTTTCTTTTGCGTATCATTTGCGTCTTCATTGCTGAAATCAATATCGCCAAAATCAATGCTTGAATTGTTGCCGATATACAGAATAAAGTTTTCAAGTTCGGTTATATATTTATCATCGAATGAAAACGGCGGAGCACTTAATAGAGCTTTGATTTCCTGCATTTCAAGGAAATGATAAGCGGGTTTTTGCTCGTCTTCATACTTCTCTTTGAGTTCTTTAGATTTTTCATTTAACTCTGAAAGAGATTCATTCAGCTTTAAAATCGTTTCCTCGTTTTTGTCTTCTTTAGCTTCTTCTTTGCTTATCTGCTTCTTTAATTCCTCAATCTGCTTATCGAGTTTCTCGATATCTTCTTCTGTAACCGTATGCTCTTTTTCTTCTGACTTTACAAAGTAAGTTGTAATCATGTCTTTAACATCCTGTTTATCAGCTTCAAGAGTTCCATACAGTTTTGAATAAACAGCTCTGAGTACAGCAGGTTGCAAATCATTATCTATTTCAAGCTCGCTTTTTACCTCAGAAACAGCTTGTGAGTAAACATCATCGTTACCGCCAAAGCCGCCATAAAAAGAAAAGAACGTATAAATAAAACCGGAAATAATAATTACAGGTATTAAAAAAACACAGAGAACCATTACAACAACTCGAGTTATTGTTTCCCTTCCTTGCTTGCTTGAAACAAGGAATAATGCAGTTCTGATAATCTTAGTCAATATTATCACCCACTGAGTTTACCAAATAGCTTTTTTTCATATGGCAATTCACCAACATGAATGTAATATTTATCATCGCCCGCTTTTAAGAGGCAATGACCCATTTTCGGCTTTGAGATACACTTAACTTCACCGTCAGTAAGCTTCAGCATATCTCTGACGGTATCTATTCCGCTATGGTCAGGATAGAAAAGGAATTTGAAGCTTGTGTTGGCCAGGATTGGCCGTGTTATATGTCTTATTTCCGGGTCGTCAACATCCTGTATCTGCTGAGTAGCTGTACCGATTATTGCGCCGTATTTTCTTGCTCGCTTTGAAAAATCTCGCAAATATTGAGCTATAACGGGATTTTTTCTGTCGAGGAGTAAAGACAACTCATCAACAGCAAAGACAATATTTTCCTTCCTCTGGGCAATCCTGTTCCACACATACGTCATAATATTGAATATAACAGCCTGCATACGGTTTCTTGAACCTGTAAGCAGCGTATTGATATCAAAATCAATTATGCTGCTGTTTTTTACATTTGTATGGCCGTTAAAAACATACCCCAAGGCACCGTCATATGTATCACGAAGCATTAGAAGAATGTTATTGATAAGTTCTTCGGATATATGCTTTTCCCCGTAATTGTTATCGTTAAAGCATTTCTCAATATACTCAAACAGATTTGTAAAAGTTGGATAATCTTCAGAATTTAGCATATCGAAATTTGTTTCTTCTGTTATGCCGTTTTCCGTATACATATCCTGTGTGAAAATCATCAGGGCATTAAGCTCCTTGGCGCTTTGCTTATGTGTGATAAAGAAGCAATAGAAGTGCAAAAAATTTTGCCGTTCCTATCCGACACTTGGCCATTGTGTCGGATAGGTCGGGCGGTTATTCGGGCAAGTCAATCTTGCCGACAAAGCTGTAATAAATCTCAATGTCCTGCCTGCGGGTGCCGTTCTCATCATAGCTGCACTCATGCACCACAATTTTCTCGATCATTTCCCGCAAGAGAGTGGGGGTCAGTTCTTCAAAGGCAAGGTGCTTGCGGACAATGCCCATAAATTTCTCGGCGTTGACGGTAGCTGCCTGTGACTTGTCCAGTTCGGCTTGCAGGGCGGCGGCTCTCTTTTTCAGCTCCGCTTGCTCGGCTTCGTAGTCAGCCGACAGTTCCATGAAACGCTCATCGCTGATTTTGCCGTTTACATTGTCCTCATACAGCCGCTTGATAATGCGGCTGATTTCAGAAATGCGTTCCTGCGCCTGTTCAAGCTGCTTGATGGCTGCGGCGGTCTTTCGCTTGCCGCCGATCTCGTTCTGCTGGACAAGTAGTTTCACAAACCGGCTCTCATGCTTGGCTGCGTATTCGGTCACTTGCCGGAGATTTGCCAGGACACCAGCGGTCAACAGATCGGTGCGGATAAAGTGCGCCGTACAGTTGCGGGTGCGCTTCTTGTAGCTGCCGCAGATGTAGCAGTCCTGTTTGCGGTCTTTGTTCTGATACCGCTGCTGATACAGCACATGGCCGCAGTCGGCGCAGAACAAAATCCCGGAGAACAGCCCCACTTCATCGTAGCGGTTCGGGCGTTTGCGCTGTTTGCGTAACTCCTGCACCCGTTCCCATGTTTCCTTGTCGATGATCGGCTCATGGTGGTTCTCGAAAATGGCCTGCTTCTCGACGGGGTTCTCTATGCTGTGCTTGACCTTATAAGAAGGCTTTTCCGTTTTGAAGTTCACCAGACATCCGGTGTACTCTCGGTTTTCGAGGATATGAACGACGGTGTTGGTCGCCCATTTGCACTCATAGCCTGGGTGATAACGGCGGGTGCTGCCTGTCCGCTGATATTCCAGCGTCCCCGGCGTGGGGATTTGCTGCTCCGTCAGCATACGGGCAATCTTGGTCGGGCCGTTCCCGGCAAGGCAAAGCTGGTAAATCTGCTGCACCACCGGGGCGGCTTCCTCGTCTATAATAAAATTCTCGTCCTCGTCCATCACATAGCCGTAAACCGGCTTGCTGGTAACAGGCTTGCCGCTCATGCCTTTTGACTTTTTCACTGCCTTGATTTTCTTGCTCGTATCTCTCACCAGCCATTCATTGAACAGATTTCGCAGCGGGGTAAAATCGTTGTCCATGCCCTCGCTGGCACTGTCCACATTATCGTTGACAGCGATAAAACGCACACCCTTTTGAGGGAACAGCATTTCCGTGTAAAACCCTACCTGCAAGTAGTTTCGCCCTAACCGGCTCATGTCCTTGACGATGACCGTACCCACTTTCCCGGCTTCAATGTCCGCAAGCATGGCTTGAAATCCGGGCCGCTGGAAGTTCGCGCCGGAAAAACCGTCGTCGGTGTACCAGCGCAGATTGGTAAAGCCGTTCTGTTTTGCGTAGGTTTCGAGTATCCTTTTTTGGTTCGATATGGAATTACTCTCGCCTTGCAATTCATCCTCGTGGGACAATCTCGGATAAAGGGCGGTAATGAGGTTTTGGGTGGCTTGTCTTAACATAAAATCCTCCGTTTCCGACAGCCAGCCCCACTATTCCGTGGTTTCATTGTACCACGGAATAGGGCGGGCTGTATAGCTGCAAAAGTGTAAAATCTGCTTCTTTATGATTTGTCAAATTGCTGATTTTTGTGTAGCGTTTTGTAGAGTTGCTTTCAGTAGAAAAGTTTATATCTGTGTGCTATACTTACTTTCAAAAGCGATTTCGATAGAGCGGGTGATAAAACATGAGTAGTTGGTTTACAACGGAAATAATCGACAAAGATACTTTTGCAATCAGTGAGTATCGGCATTGGGAAGAAACGCATTGCTATTTACTTTGTGGCACTAAGAAAGCCATATTGATTGATACGGGGTTAGGGGTGGCAAATATCAAAAAAGTAGTTGATAGTTTGACATCACTTCCAGTTACAGCCATAACAACACATACACACTGGGATCATATCGGCGGGCACAAATATTTTGATATTATCGCAGTCCACGAAGCAGAAAAAGATTGGTTATCTGGTAAATTTCCTATACCTTTGCAAGTGGTAAAAAGCAATCTTATGAGAAAACCATGCGATTTTCCCTCTGACTTCAAAATAGAGGAATATCAGATTTTTCAAGGAGTCCCGCAAATAATTTTACATGATAACGATTGCATTGATTTGGGGAATAGGAAATTGATAGTTCTTCATACGCCCGGGCATTCTCCGGGGCATTGCTGCTTCTATGAACCGGAAAGAAAATACTTGTATTCCGGTGATTTAATATACAAAGGGTGTCTTGACGCTTTTTATCCAACAACAGACCCACAACTTTTCTTTCAGTCCATAAGAAAATTGCAGTCTTTAGAAGTACAGCGAATTTTACCTGCACATCATCAACTTGCTATTCCCGCCGATATAATTAGCCGGATTGAAAAAGCCTTTTGCCAATTAGCAAAAGAGGGTAATTTAAAGCAAGGCTGCGGTGTATTTGATTTTGGTGATTTTCAAATCCATGTATGACCTTTACTCACACTCCAGCGGCCATGCTCCCCGGCATGGCCGCTTTCCTCATGCCCCGGTTCACGCCGGATAAGTCGGCTCCTGTGTAGCAGCGGCTTCCGCTTCCAGTACCCGCGCCATTTTGTCGGCGGCTGTGGTTGTGGTGTCTTTCTTGAAATAGCCGGACACGACAAGGACGGAATTGCCCATGCGGATTTCCGTCACACAGTCAGGGCGGCGGGTGGTGCGGGTGTCGTGCTGCTTGTTATCTGCCATAGGCAATACTCCTTTCAGTCGGTAATCAGTTTCTTCATGCTCTCCATTTTCCGCTTGGCGGTTTCCTGCCGGAAGTTGTCGCCGGTAAAGCGTACCGGGACGCACATGGAAAGCAGGCGGTCATAAATCCGGGAATGGGCGGTGTCCTCCGGGTTGTGCAGGTCGTCCAGCGTAAGGTTGGTCGTGACGATCAGCGGCTTGCCGCTGCGGTAACGGCTGTCAATCACATTGAACACCTGTTCCAGCCCGTATTCCGTCCCGCGTTCCATGCCGAAGTCGTCAAGGATCAGCAGCGGATAACGACAAAGGCGGGAAATGTACTCGTTGCGCCCCTCAAAGCTGGCGGCAAGGTCATTGAGGATAAGAGCAAAGTTCGTCATGCGGACGGGGATTTCTTTCTCCATGAGGGCGTTTGCGATACAGCCTGCAAGGTAGCTTTTGCCGGTGCCTACGCCGCCCCAGAACAGGCAGCCGATATTGTCTGTCCGCATATCTTCCCAATGCTCCACATACCGGCGGGCAAGCCCGGTCTGCGGGTTCCTGCCGTTGTCGTTCTCGAAAGTCCAGTCCCGCATGGTGGGGTCGGTAAAGCCCCGGCGTTTCAGTTCTTCCACGGTGTCAAGGTGTCTGCGCCGCTTTTCGGCGGCTTCCCGTTCCTCGCGGGCGGTTCTCTGGCAGTCGCACTCTGCCGGGTGGCGGTCGCGCCCGAAGATAGCGGCCTTATCCGGCGCAAAATAGGCTTCTTTCGGCTTGCGGCACTTGCCGCAGTACAGTAAACCGTCCTCGCCGGTGTAGTCCTCCGGCTCCGGGATGGTGGTCGTCATATTCTCCAAAACCGCGTTGATTTCATTCTTCATAAACTCTCGCCCTCCTTGCATGAGTAGTCTGGTATGCCCTTTTTAGGGGCTTCCTTTTTGTCGTTCCCCGCCCATATCCGCAGGGCGGCGGCATAGTTCTGGTAGCTTTTCCCGTTGGCGGCAAGGTAGCGGCTCATTTCCTCGATGAACCGTTCCAGCCTGTCAGGGTACTCTGCCTGCAACTCGTCGTATTCGGTCTGTGACAGAAAAATATTTCCATATCGGCCATAGGGCGCGGACGGCCCCCCACTCACTCCCTTTGTTTGGCTCTCTGTAAGGTTGTTTATAGTAGTTTGGTTAGGGGACGGTTTTCCGACCATCATAAGGTCGGTTTTCTGACCATCAGTAGGACGGTTTTCCGGCTCTATGAGGGGCGGACTTCCGGCCATCAGTTGGTCTGAAAACTGTACCTGTGGCACTGGCGGTACTTTGACATAAAGCCGGTTCGGTGCGGAGAAGCCGCCCCGTTCCCGTTCCAACAGCCCCGCCGTGTCCAGTTCATTAAGCGCCCCCTTGATGGTGGTGCTGCCTTTATCCAGTATTTCTGCTATCTCCGCGATGGGATAGATAATATAAATCCTGCCCTCGTCGTCCAGCCACTTGTTTTTCTGGGAGAGGGTGGAACGGTCTAACAGCAGCGAATACAGCAGCTTGGCGGTCTGTGAAATCTCCATTTTCAGCAGGAAACGGGGATACGGCAGATAGGCGGGCAGCCGCGTGTCTGCCCTGATATAATCAGCGATAGGATCACCTCCCTGTGTTCGGGTTGATTTTGGCGTATTGTCACGCATTAAAACGCCGTTTCCGGGGGAAAAGGATAAATGTATCGCGTACCCTTTGACACCCACGAAAAAAGCCTTGATTTATGCGGGTTTGAAAGGCTCTAAAGCGTGACATCTCTGCCTTTGTTTCCGCTTTCTCTCGGCGGCTTTGATTTTCTTCATGCGCCCGGCGCAGTCGGGGCAGTATTTTCCCCGGTTGGATTTGGGGACAAAGGCCGCCCCGCAGACGGCACACCGTTTCCGGCTTCCCCGGCACAAGAGGGCTGCGGCCAGCTCCCCGTCAAGGGGCAGGACAGCCACACGGAACCAGTGGCACATGAGGGAAAAGGAAATGCTCTGGACGCACACGCAAGGCTCCCCGTCGTCCAATAGCAGGCAGTTCCCCTCATCGTAGTTACAGCACTCATGTACCAGCCGCCGCGCCCGCCGGTGCTGGCGGTAGTCCATGTGGGGCAGGTTATCGCTCATGGCTCTGCTCCTTTCTGCGGTGCGGCTCGTCCCGGCGCAAAATCTGGTCGATGTTCCGCTTGACGGTCTGCAACTCCTTGAACCGCTGTTTCTGTTCGTGATAGGTGTTATACAGGCCGTCTTTCTCGGAGATAAGCTGCTCGATCTCGGCCTGCAACGCTTTCCGGGCGGGCAGCTTGGTAATGCCATGCGCCTTGAAATACCGGGCTGCTGCGTCGGCTATGATAAAATCGCTCTCATGGGCCTGCCGGTATGCGGCGCGGGCTTTCTCGGATTTCTGTGCCCGCAGCCCGTCGCGGGCGGCCTTGGTCTGGGCGTAGGCCAACACCTGCCGCTGCAACTTCTTTTTCCCTTGCAGCTTCGTTTCCAGTGCTTTCAGTTCGCCGCTGGTCTGGCGCATTTTCTGATAGGCGGTGTCAACGGCGGCTTCTAACTGCTCCGGGGAAGTAAAGCCGTATTGCTGGTAGACGGACAGCGTTTTGGCGGCCTGCTTCAGATTGTGTATCTTCGCCCAGCGTTCATAGCCCCGGCCTTTGCCCTCGGCCATTTTCTGCTCAATGTCCACAAGCCGCTGCACTCCGTCCTGTTTCGGGGCGGCTATCTCGGCTCTGGCAACCTGCAAGCGGTCTTTTATGGTGCGTGGGGGATCGGGGGATCTGGCTGGCGCTTCGGCTGCTCTGGCGGCGTTTTGCTCTAAAACGGCAAAGACAGCGGCGCGGTCAAAATCGTCGCCCAGCTTCCGGGCGGTAATTGGCTTTGTCCTGTCCGGCGTGAGGTAGGAAAGCCGCCCCCGGCTCTCCTTGACGGTCACACCCTCCTGCAGCAACAGAGAGGAAAACTCGTCAAAGCTGGCGGCGGTGGCAAGGGCTTTCCGTAGGGTCTGCCGCAGCTTCTCCTTGTTCGTTTCAAACTTGGTCTGCCGGGGCGTGATACTATCGGCAATCATGGGGGCGTTCTGCTTGTCCAGCGCGGCCTGTCCCTTTTTCTGCGCCCAATACTCCCGGTCGGTGACGCGGTTCTTGCTGCCGTTCAAGAGGTCGATTTGATAAAGCCCCTCCCGGTGGCACATCTCCATGACTTCGGATTTGAAGTAGCGCAGGGCAGCGTCGGTACATCGGTGCTTGCAGCCGACTTTCGTATCGGCCGGCCTGTCCATGTAGGGCAGGAACGGCACTTCCTCAATCCGCAGGCTGTTTATGACGATATGCACATGAATGTTGCCGCTGTGGTTATGCCCGTCCGGGTGGGTGCAGACAAGGGCCTGGTGGCCGGGAAAATGCTCTTTACAGAATTGTTCCCCCAACGCCTGCGCCCGGTCTACGGTCAGGCCGTTGTCCGGCCCGTCCCGCGGGTCAAAGCTGATGATGTAGTGGTGGCTTTTCACATCTTCCCGCCGCTGGTTTTTCTGATAGCGGAGATTGGCCCGCATACACGCAACGGCAAAATCCTCCCCGTCGCAGTTCAGCGTGGACAGCCGGTAGTCCTCGCGGGGGATAAGCCTGCCGGTTTCATCAAGGACGGGCTTCATGGTAAACTCGTCATGCTCAAAGAGAAGATATTGCTCGGCGGCTCCGTAGTCGGCGTTTTTAGAGTTGATATGCTTGAGTGTTGCCAACCGCGTCACCTACTTTCTTGAGGACTTCATACTTGAGGACGGCAAGGTCGGATATGGCGGCGCGTACCTCGCCGGAAAGGGTGTTGTAGGGTACGCCGTATTCGTTCAGATACCGGGCAATCTGATTGAGGTTGCCGCCGATCCTGCCGTACTCGGCTGTCAGCTTCCCGACAGCGGAAAGCAACTCGTCATTGACCGACGACACATGGACAACCGGGCGTATGGTCGCCCGCCGTATCGCCTGCCGGAGAAATTCGGACTGGCTGATACCATAGGGCGCAAGCCGCGCTGTGAAGTCGGCATACTCATCTTCGGACAGCCGGGTTTTCACAACGCGGCTGCGGTGGGGCGTGTTGTATTTCTTTCGCATGGTGTGACCTCCTTTCTCGCCCGTAAGGGCGCATGAGCAGGGTTTGGGGAAGGCACTCCCCAACAAGTTTCCCGCGAGGGGCAAAACTGCAGAATTGCGGATTTTGGCACCGTGGTAGAAACTTGCTCTCCGTGACTGCAAACTTTCTCTCACTTCCGTCCGCCACTTTTTTGGAAAACTGCAACCACAAAAGTTTGTTTCTCTTTTTCTGCTACTACTAATCCTGTAAAGGGCATTCCTGCCCGCTTTCGCTAAAATGACACCGGACGCAGTGGTTTCTACCCGGTGTTGGAGAAATCCTTTCTCTTTGCCCTCTACTACGGGTAAATGCTCCAAATGCCAAACACCAGGGCAGAAAAATTCCCTCCTCGCTTACTACTACAACCGGCAGGGGGCAAAATGGCCGGGAGCGGAGCCGGACAACAAAAAAAGCAGTAAATCTTTTTCAAGACTTACTGCTTTCGCTGGCCGCGTCGGTGGCGGCTGGTATTCAGTTTTTATGACTTGTCCGGTGGTTCGTCAAGCCGGAACTTGAATTGACAGTCAATTAACCGCTGCTTTACATAGTCCTCCACCTCGGCGTTGACCTGCCCGTTCACTTTTGAGAAATAGCGGATATATCCGGCGTAGTGGAGCAGGACAGCGTTCACGGCTTCTGGGTCGCCCTCACGGGCTTTGAGGATTGTTTCATAGGGGAGAAGTCTACTCATACCGGCTCACCCCCATTTCTTCGCGTAGCCGCTGCAAGGCAAGCTGGATATGCCGCCCCGCTGTGCTGCGTGTCCGGCCGATATGTACGCCGATCACTCGCTGCGGCTGGCACAGGAAATAGTAACGGAAAATTTCTTCCTGCGTCTGCTCCGGCAAAAGGGCAAGGGCGGCGGCAAGTTCCGCATGGTACAAAACGGCGGTTTGGTCGCAGGCGGTAAAAAGATATTCTTCAAGCTGCTCCGGCTCGGCAAACTGGACAAACTTCTCGTTCATCAGATAGTCAAGGGAAACTTGCCGTTCCCATTGCCGTTTAAGCTTCAAAATCTTGTCCAAGGCGGCACAGCGGATAACAGTCTTGCAAAAGGCGTTGTACCTGCGCTGGATATATTCTTGATAGGCTATCTGGTCGGTCATGGAAATTCCCCTTTCTGAATAATAGTGCGGGGCGGTGGCACTTCTTGCTGTCGCCCCTTGATTGCCTACCAGCAAAGGCGGGCGGGGCTGTCAACGGCGGCGCGTATGCGCCGTTCATCTTGACCGTTGACTGGCTCGGCCGGCTGTGCTATTCATTCGATAAACAGAAATTTATCTTTCTTTTTTCTTATCCTGTCCTAATGCAATAAATCCCACTGTAACAGCCAGTGCAAGTATAATGTCATGCTCGCCTAATGGATTGACTATAATCGAATATACCAAATATGCTGTGCAAAGTAACAATATCGCCAGAATGATTCCGCGCAGAATATTTTTGTTCTTAAACATCCTGTACCCTCCTTATAACCGCTTGTCAAAATAAATCGTTGCAACCAGTTCAATCAAATTCCGTATTCCAATATAAATCAGCACAAATGTAACCACTCTCTGTAGTGTAAATGTCGTTTGACTATCTATAAGCAATGGTAACACCACAATCAAGACGATCAGAACCGTATTTGAGATATTCGCAGCATTATTTGCATTAAGCTGTATCAATTTCCAGCGTTCATCACCTTTATATTGCATTTGTTTCTTGGCTTTTAAGAAATATAATCCCAAAGTTACAGCTAATGCCGAAACAAGAAAAATCAAAAAAATAGTTTGTTCATTCATACTATTTGTCCTCCCTATGCTCAAAAACTTCATCAATAGAAACGCCAAAAACTTCTGCAATCTTAAAAGCCAACTCCAAAGACGGAGTATATTTATATTTTTCTATTGATATAACTGCCTGTCGGGAAATCCCAACTTTATCTGCTAAATCTGCTTGTGTCCAATCTCTTTCAGCTCTTAGCACCTTAATCCTATTCCATATCAAGGTCATCTCTCCTTTCCAAAAAGTAATGAAGTGATTACATTTATAATGTAACACATTCATTACATTTTGTCAAGCAGCAGAAACAAAAAATAGCGTACAAAGTTTTCGTGGTATTTGACATTGTGGGAGTGTATAACCAGCGGTCTTTTGGTTTTTTACTCGGAATAGCGTGGTACTGGCGGTCTATGTTTTGTTTTTAGTATCTTGCTTCTTTATCATACATGAGCATTCGCAGAGGGGTTATCGCCGCCATAACCTTCCATGAGGTTGACGGCCCCCCACACACCCAGACCGGCACCCAGAGCGACCACCAGAGTCTTCAGAACGTCCACTGCACTATTGAAAAATTCCATATTTCGTCTCCTTTGTTTGGCAAAAAGCGCCCCTGCGCACACCCGAAACCCACTTGTGAACTGCCGTAAACTGCGGCAAGGGCTGATTTGCTGGTGCGCCTTTTGGGTCAGGATAAAAAATAATCGCTCGTCTTTGTCAGGCGGGCGGGAGTGAATCAACATCCACGAGGACGAACTGGTCATCCGGGTGAATCTTTTCTCTGTGGCTCAGATATTTTTCAATATCCAGAGCATTTTTGGGGTCAGCATCCGATGTCATTTTATAGTTCGGATGCTGGGTCA
>OGQS01000575.1_pt1 | contig 25832 bp, 27 predicted proteins | sample 1553331 | NCBI WGS metagenome assembly OGQS01 (sample SAMEA2580012, study PRJEB22360) | human gut metagenome | biome: human gut; feature: human-associated habitat; material: faeces | place: Denmark | collected 2008/2010
TCGGGTACTGAAAGCAGTACGGATTCAGATGGGAATGGAAGGAGAAGGGCATGACTGCGGAAGAATATAGAAACTATCTGGAAACGGATTTTGATGATGTGGATCTGAAGGAATTGAAGGATATCCGAAAAATAAGGATTGACCGGAATCATACGAAGGAAAAAAGAATAGCTCAATATCTCAGACAGGTGGGAAATCCCTATCTTGTCTGTATAGGAAATGTAAAAGTGAAAATAAGGTTTGCAAACAATGGAGTATCTTTTGAAGATGCATTTGAGGAACTTTTGCTTTCTGTATAAAAAGTGATGGTAAAATCTGAAGAGTTATGTTAATATGGAGACGAGGAATTCAGGACTCCTCATTCATATCAGGACAAAATCGACTCACCCTCTGGGTTTTACCAATGTTGATGGAAAGGTAAAACTAAGGAGGATGAAGATGAATCAAATTAACAATTCAAAGAAAATCTATCATGCAGCCATTTATGTTCGTTTATCGAAAGAAGATGGCGATGTTGCTACTGCTGGAAAGCGTGAAAGCAACAGTATCTCAAATCAGAAAAATCTGATAAAAAATTTCCTAAAAGATAAAAAGGATATAGTTGTTGTATCAGAACGGGTGGATGACGGTTACAGCGGTTCTAATTTTGAACGTCCTGCATTTCAGATGATGCTGGAAGATATCAAAAAAGGAATTGTGGATTGTGTCGTTGTAAAAGATCTTTCCCGTTTTGGACGTGAGTATATTGATGCCGGAAAATATATCGAAAGATTATTTCCGGCACTTGGCGTGCGGTTTATTGCGGTCAATGATCATTATGACAGCCTGGAAGGGAAAAGTCAGGCAGACGAAATCGTAATTCCCTTCAAGAATCTCATTAACGATGCATATTGCCGTGACATTTCTATCAAAATAAGAAGCCACCTGGAAGTAAAGAGAAAAAATGGGGAATATATTGGAGCGTTTACACCGTATGGATACCAGAAAGATTCAGATAATAAAAACAAACTGGTGATAGATGTATATGCGGCAGATATCGTCAAAGAAATTTACCGCATGAAATTATCAGGTATGAGCCAGACAGCAATTGCCAATGCATTGAACAAACAGGGTGTTCTTTCACCAATGGAATACAAGCACAGTCTTGGAATAAGGATTCAGGATAATTTTAAAACACACGAACAGGCAGAATGGAGCGCCATGTCGGTAAAAAGAATCCTTGAAAATGAAGTATACACTGGAACTCTGGTGCAGGGAAAAAGAACAACACCAAACCATAAAGTAAAAAAATTGATGAAAAAGCCGGAGACAGATTGGGTTAGAATTGAAAAAAACCATGAGGCTATCGTATCAGAACGAGAATTTGCACTGGTGCAGAGATTATTAGGGATAGATACAAGGACTTCTCCGAACGAGGAAAAGGTATATCCATTATCTGGACTTGTGGTTTGTGGAGACTGTGGGGCAATGATGATCAAACGGGATGTTCCGGCAGGAGGAAAGGTATATGCTTACTATATCTGTTCCAGACATGCGGCTACGAAAGCGTGTGCAGCACACAGAATACCAATGGGTAAACTAGAAGAAACAGTATTGGAACTGGTAAAAATCCATATTGAAAATATCCTTGATATGAAAAAAATCATGGATTTTATCCATGAAGTACCATTTCAAGAATTGGATATAAAAGAACTGGAAATTAGAAAAGAAGCAAAAGAAAAAGAAGCCGTGCGATGCCGGGAGTTAAGAGATTATCTATATGAGGATTTCCGTGAAGGAATCATTTCAAAAGAAGATTATAAAGAGCTTCATGACGGGTACACAGAAAAACGGAAAAAAGCCGAGGAAGCAGTCCGAAGCATTGATCAACAGATCAGTGAAGTCCTGGAATCAAAAAGTGATAAATATCATTGGCTGGATTATTTTGCCGAGCATCAGAATATACAGGAACTTACAAGAACTGTTGCTGTTGAACTGATTGACCAGATATTAGTATATGACAAAAAACATATTGAAGTCAGATTTAATTTTGATGACTGTTATCAATCCCTGTTACGGCAGATACAGTCAGTGGGATGTGATGTCAACACAGGTATGGACGGAAGAATAGAAATTCAAAAGAGGGAGGTCGTATAAATGGCTCGAAAATCAAGAAAAGTAGATTATGTGAATGTTGGAAATAAAGAAAATTTGGTTACAGAAGCTGAAAACCAGTGTGAAAAAGTTTCACATGCAGCCCTTTATGCAAGGCTTTCCTATGAGAGTGAAAAGAACAGAGAAAGAAATACGATAGAAACGCAGATGGTTCTGCTTCATAATTTCGTAAAAGAACAGAAAGATATCGTGGTTGCAAAGGAATATTATGATATATCTAAAACCGGAACTAATTTTGAGAGAGATGGTTTTAATGAGATGATGCAGGAGATCAAAGAGGGAAATATTGACTGTGTTATTGTTAAAGATCTTTCTAGACTTGGAAGAAATTATGTAGAGGCAGGAAGCTATATTGAAAGAGTGTTCCCATTCTTTAATGTGCGTTTTATTTCGGTGAATGATCATTATGATTCGTTCAGAGATGACATAAGCCTGCTGATCAGCATGTCAAACGTGTATAATGAGTTTTATTCCAGAGATTTGGCAAAGAAAATAAGAAGTTCATACCGGACGAGCTGGGCAAATGGCGAATTTCCTTCCGGTCAGATGGCTTATGGTTATGAAAAAGACAAGGATAATCCTCATCAGCTGATTCCAGATCCGGTAGCAGCACCAGTGGTGAAAAAGATATTTCAGTATTTTATTGATGGAATGACTTATGCAGAGATTGCCCGGAAATTAAATGCGGATGAGTATCTCTGCCCGAAAGCCTACAAGCTGGATAAAGCAGGAAAAGCAAATGAAAAGTCAGCGACATGGACATGGAGTGGAGGAACAGTCCACAAAATCCTTGAGAACCAATATTATGCCGGTGATAGTGTGCATAATCAGTTTACCAATGATTCCTGGGCAGCACAGAGACAGAAAATGAATCAGAAAGAAGAATGGATCATTATCAAAAATACCCATGAGGCACTTGTGAGCAGAAAGGATTTTGATGAGGTACAGGAAAAGATTGGTCATATCGTAAAACGGGTTAATGAAGCTCGTAAATCAAATGGCAATAATGTAAGAGACTTCAACTTTTTCAAGCAGAAAATTGTATGTGCAGACTGTGGAAAAACCATGTATTTATATGGGAAAACAAAAGGCAATCATCGTAGGTTTTACTGTGGAAATAATAAGCTCCACGGGAAGTGTACGCCACATTCTATCACTGATTTGGAAGTGAATGATTATGTACTGCGTGTGATACGTGTACATATCAATGTATATGTTGAAAATGTAGATTTGATTCGGCGGTTGAATCAAAGACAGGAAAGCATTAAAAAATATGATGTGTTTAACAGGGAAATCAAGAAATGCCGGAAAGAACTGGAAAAAGTGGCAGTACACCGGGAAAGATTGTTTGAGGATTATGTGTGCCGTATTATTGATGCAGAGCAGTATGAAACATTTTCAAAGCAGGATGCGGAAACAGAAAAAGAGATCCAGAATAACATGGAGATTTTATTAAAGCATCAGGTTGGATATGAAAAAAATTTTCACACAGAGGAAGAATGGGAAACATTGATCAATAAATACCGCAATACGAGAACGCTGACAAAGGAAATGGTCAATGCTTTTGTAGAAAAAATCGAAATACATGAAAGCGGTTCTATTACGGTACGTTTGGTGTATGATGATATGTTGGAAGAATTAAGAAAATATGCAAAAGAACGGGAGGCTGAGTCATGCCAGTAACAGAATGTATCGCTGTTTATATCAGACTTTCGTCGGAGGATAATGATGTAGATGGCAGTATAAAAGCCGAAAGCAACAGTGTCAGTGCACAGAGAATGCTGATAAACGAATTCATCAAAAAACAGGACGAATTTATTAACTGTTCAGTAGTTGAATATGTAGATGATGGGTACAGTGGTACAAACTTTAACCGTCCAGGATTTCAGAGGATGATGGAAGATGCAAAAGCAGGACGTATAAAAAGTATTGTTATAAAGGACTTTTCAAGATTTGGAAGAGATTATCTGGAAGTGGGGAATTATCTGGAAAAAATCCTGCCAGTCCTTGGTATTCGAATTATCTCAATTAACGATGGTTTTGACAGTATCAATTCCTCTGGTTTTACTGGAGGAATGAGTGTAGCGTTAAAAAATATGCTGAACGCAATGTACAGCAGAGATTTGTCCAGAAAAGTTCGTTCTGCGATGAAAACACATGCTAAAAACGGTGAATATATGCCGGCTTTTCCAAAATATGGATATATTAAAGATCCAGAAGATAAGCATCATCTGGTTATAGATCCAGAAGCGGCTGAAACAGTGAAACTGATATTCACAATGGCGGCAGATGGGAAAACCAAAGGACAGATAGCAAAATATCTGAACGAAACCCATGTGCTTACATGCAGGGAGTATATGTGCAGAAAAGGTATAAAAATGCACAGAGAAAACGAAAAAGAAAAGAAACTCTGGTCAGTCACAACAATCTCAGATATGCTCAAAAATGAAGTGTATCTTGGAAAAATTATTTGGAATAAAAAGAGAGTGGCAAGAACAGGAAGCAATAAATTGGTTTCCAATGATAAAGAGGAGTGGATTGTTGTAGAAAATGCACATGAACCAATTATATCCGATGAATTATTCCGGAAAGCAAATGAGAAAGCGTTTACTAACCAGAAAAAAGTTCTTGCAAAAAGAGGAGTAGCCTGCCCTATTTTCTTTTGCCCGACCTGTGGAAGAAGACTTGGTTTTACCAGCAGAGAGACTGGGTATCGCTGTATGCAGGCACATATCAGTGGTCTTAGTGGGTGTGCGGAAAGTAAAATGGACAGGAAAGAAGCAGAAGAAACAGTACTGGATGCAGCCAGAAATATGGCACAATTCATTTCGGAAAATCTTGAGAAAAAGAAAAGAGAATGGCATAAAACAATTTTGAAAGAAGAAAATATCGCAACACTGAAAAGTGAAAAAAAGCGACTCTCGTCAAGAAAGATGAAACTATATTCTGATTATCGTTCAGAAGTGTTGGACAAGGAAGGGTATATGGAAGAACTGGAAAAAACGACTTCCCGTATTTTAGAAATCACTTTGCAGATAGCAGAATTGGAGAATGAGATTGCAGTAGCGAAGAAAAAATGTGATGAAGCAACAGAAAAAGAAATGGAAGTAAATGAGATTGCAGCATTGCAGGATTTTGACAAAATACAGCTGTCAAAGATTATTGAGAAAGTCTTTATTTATGAACCAGGTCGTATGGAGATAAGCTGGAAGATGGATGACATTTTCTACAAAGAAGAAAAAGCATAAACGGAATAAGATTGTTCGCAGGAGCATCACTGGATGAAAACAGTGGTGCTTTTTGCGAATTAAAAGCAAATTTTTTTTAGACTTATATTGACAAAAGCAGAGCTGCTTGCCCTCACACGGTCAGATTTTGATTTTGAGAAACAGACGGTGCGGATCAATAAAACGTACCACCGGATGAAAAAGCAGGACATTATTACTTCTCCCAAAACAGCGAAAAGTAATCGGATCGTTGTGATGCCGGAGTTCCTCTGTGAAGAGATGCAGGATTATTTTCAGATGTATTATTCACTGGCACCGGATCAGCGGATCTTCCCATTTTCCAAATCCTATCTGAAACATGAAATGGAAAGGGGATGCAAAGCGACAGGAATTCCGGTTATTCGGATTCATGATCTTCGCCACAGCCATGTTTCCCTGCTGATCCATATGGGATTTACAGCTCTTGCCATTGGAAACCGGGTGGGACATGAAGCGGAAAAAATCACGTACCGATATGCACATTTATTCCCGACGGTGCAGACGGAGATGGCGAATAAGTTGGATGTCGAGAGAATGGAGAAGGAGGATGAAATCTGATGGAGAGAACGTTAGATGCAAAAGGACGATGGAGAAATCGGACGGTGGGATTCCGGGTATCCGAGGAAGAAGCAAAAATGATTGACCACATGGTGGCGTTATCTGGGCTCACCAAACAGGAGTACATCCTGAGAAAATTGATGGACTGGGAAGTGACCGTGCAGGGAAATCCGAGAGTGTACAAAGCCCTGAAAAATCAGATGCAGCAGATCTACGGAGAACTGAAACGGTTGGAAGTGTGCAGTGAAGAAAATGAAGAACTGCTTCTGAACATCCAGATGGTTGCTGTGACACTGAATGGGATGAAGGAGGAACCGCACCATGTGGAATCCCCGGAACATCCCTAAAAAAGAAAATGCCCCTGCTGGTAACAAGGACATTTCGACACTAAACAAAACTTATGCAGGCTCTGGTAAAGCCTCATAGACAAAAACTCAATCCTTATGGGAGAAGTCTGTCTATACGCATATAGCTTTATGTGTAGTATAACAAAGTTCTCCTGTGACGGAAAGAGGGAAAATTACGGAATTTGATTACAAAGGATACAGGAGGATGTACATGAACATTTTTCAGGAAATGAAAGAACGTGTCACCGCAAGGCAGGTGGCAGAAAGATATGGGTTAAAAGTCCGCCGGAATGGGATGGCGTGTTGTCCCTTTCATAATGACAAACATCCCAGTATGAAGATTAATCAGAATTATTACTGCTTTGCCTGTGGGGCAAAGGGAGATGCAGTTAATTATGTGGCGGTACAGTTTGGATTATCCCAGTTCGAAGCGGCGAAGAAGATCAATGAAGACTTTTCTCTGGGAATTCTAATCGGGCAGCCAGAGATAAGAAGAAAACAAAATTCAGGTGTCAGGAAAAAAGAGAAGGTTCCAACAAAAGAGGAACGGATTCAATTTGTCCAGAAGAAGATTGATAAATGGGCAAGGGATGCTGCCAATGTATTGCTGCGGTATCTGCGATGGATGGAATTCTGGAAGGAATTTTACAAGCCGGAATCTATGGAAGAGGAATGGCATCCTCTATTTGTTGAAGCCTTACAGAATGAAAGCAAGATCAGTTATCTGGTGGACATGCTGATGTTTGGAACGGACGAAGAGATTCTGGATTTTTCCAGAACGGAAGGGAGGAGGTGAAGCGGTATGAACAGAGAATTGCAGAATATGAGCGAGGAGTCCTTGCAGAATTTAGAGGAGATTGTTGAAACGGAGCTTCTGACAGTGGAGGATATCCGGGAACGGATGGATACCACGGAAAAAGGGAAAATACGTCAGTCTATACAGAATTGCAAATATGCGTTGGAGCATGATCCGTGTCTGAAAGGAGCTATCTGCAGAAATGAAATGACGTGTCAGATTGACATCATGAAGAAAATGCCCTGGAAAAGGCGTGGTGTCCATATGACCGATACAGACATGAATAACCTGGCTTTGTATCTGGAAAAGAACTATGGCTTGACCAGTGATCGTGTCATTACAAAGGCAATCGATATCGTGGCGAATGAAAACAGTTTTCATCCGATTCTTGAATATTTGGAGAGCCTGAAATGGGATGGGATTCCGAGAATTCAACATATGCTGACACATTTTTTCGGGGCAGAGGATATTGGCTATACCGGGGAAGTGATGAAGATGCACATGATGGGAGCGATCCGCAGGCTATATGAGCCGGGAGCAAAATATGACATTATGCTTTGTCTGGTCGGAGGTCAGGGAACTGGAAAATCCACGTTCTTCCGTTATCTGGCAATCAAAGATGAATGGTTTACGGACGATATGAAGCGGATCGATGATAAGAAGGTTTATGAATATTTGCAGGGACACTGGATTGTGGAAATGTCAGAAATGAATGCGGTGGCAAATGCCAAGAGTATCGAAGAGACGAAATCATTCCTGAGCCGGCAGAAGGATATTTATCGTATCCCATATGAAAGGCGGGCAGAGTGATCAGACACAAACCTTCATATATGCTTGTTTAGCTGGCGTCGCAGTTAATGGCTTATTAAAGCAAGCCGGTATAAAAATCGGAGTAAAATTTACAAATGGACTTATTAAGAAAATTCCGGGTAAAGTTTTAACGAAAATAAATCAAAAAGTAGGATTTAGGTTTATTACGAAATTTGGAACGAAGGGAATTGTCAATTTGGGAAAGCTTCTTCCGGGAGTAGGTGCTATCGTTGGTGGTGGATTGGATTTGGTGGAAACTAAGATCATTGCAGAACGTGCGTATAAGTGGTTTTTTAAAGGTGATTTCTCGGTAAAGGATCAGAACGGGGAAGATATGATTGAAATTGATGACATCTCTTAAAGGCTACTATTTTGATATATGTAAATAGTTGAGAAAGGGATTTAGACTATGAATGAAAAATTGAAAGATACAACAATTGATTTATTATTAGATGGTGTCAAGACAAAAATAGAAGATGTGAAGGAAAATTATAAATGGCAAGAATTGTTTGTTAGTACTGGTTCTTTTTGTGTAAATAATCCTGATACGTTAACCATGTTTGAACAGGATCTGTTTTTGGTATTTTCAAAAGATAATTTGAAGCAAATGGCGAAAAAATTAAAAGATAAGAGAGGATATGAATTTCCTCAGCTATTGCATAGAGAATTATATGATTTGATGGTTCGTTATGAAATTCCGGCAATGGAAGCGGAAACATATATTCATCATTTTATTCAAGTTATTATAAACTATTTAGAAGAAAATGATCCAGATAAGACATGAAGTGCCGGGAGGGCATAGAGAAGCTGGGGAGGATATTTTTGAAACAGCTAAAAGGGAGTTGCAGGAAGAGACTGGGGCTATCAAATTTGAGATAAAACCAATATGCGTATATTCGGTGACAGGTAAGACTAGAGTAAATGATACTGGTGAAGAAACATTTGGACTGCTTTGCTTTGCAGAGATAACAGAGTTTGCGAAAGAATTACATAGCGAAATGGAGAAAGTTGTGCTTATGGATGAGTTGCCTGAGAACTGGACATATCCGTTGATACAGCCGAAATTGATAGAAAAGTATTTACAGGTAAAAATAATTCTATAATTGGAGCAACAGTAACTGTCACAGTCGATAGACCATTAGGAAGTTATCATCCTGAATATAAGGATATGTATTATCCAATAAATTATGGTTACATTGAAGGAGTTATGGCACCAGATGGAGAAGAGCAGGACGCTTATATATTAGGTGTAAATGAACCAGTAAAGAAGTTTACAGGTAAAATTATTGCCATTGTTCGGAGAAAAGATGATATAGAAGAAAAGTGGGTAGTTGTGCCAGACGGAGTAACTTTTTCAAAGGAAGAAATCAGGAGACAGATTCATTTTCAGGAACAATATTTCGACAGTGAAATTGTGATGTAATATTAAGGAGATTGCTATGTCATTAGGATTAAAAAGAGGAATAGTGCAGCTTGAACCACATGATAAACAGTGGGATGAGGCTGCCATTCAAACAATCAAAATACTTAAATCTATATTAGGAGATGATGCTATTGATATACAGCATATTGGAAGTACAGCAATACCGGCAATTAAAGCAAAACCGATTATTGATATTGTCGTTGGGGTAACTGATTTTGATAAAGTAATGTTACATAATGAGCAATTACGACAACCGGAAGTGGTAAAACTTATATGGCCTGTGCCTTTGGCATGGAAGCATGCAAGCACTATTACTCAGTACGGTATGTACGGCTTCCTGATCTATTATTGGACTTACAGGCTGCCAGGGACAATGGAACTTTCTCGAATGTCCTGAAGAAATATACCAAGCCAATAGTACTGATCCTTGATGAGTGGCTGCTTCTTAAACTGACCGAAGCTGAAGCCAGAAATCTTTTTGAAATGATACATAAAAGACGTAAAAAATCTTCAACAATCTTTTGTTCTCAGTTCCGTGAAAGTGAATGGTACCAGCAAATCTGTGATGGTGAAAGTACTCTTGCCGATGCTATCATGGATCGTATTTCGTATGATTCCTATAAAATCGATATTGAAAGTGTTGACCCAGCTAAAGACCTCTCTATGAGAGAAGTATATGGACTGGATCCAGCAATGGCAAAGTAACTTAATAAACAAACTGAGGTGGCTCCGTTAGTCCGGACAGGTGGCTCTCGCCACACCGGACTGGCGGCTCTGCCGCACCGTAATATTCAATTATGGAAGAATTTATATACGACCTGCCAGAAGGCAGAAATCAAGACACATTAGAGAGAGCAATACAGGGAAGAGGAGCTTTTAGAAGATTTTGATGAGAAAGAATAATGTGCTTTGCAAATATATAGCGTCACTTCTATTATTTTTGTTATTTGAGACAGTGGCAATCACGTTGTGGAAGGCTAAAGGAAACTTGTTTTATCTGTTGAATTTCAGCTACATTGGAGGATGCCTTGCGTTGGGAACAGCACTTTTTACTGCAGGAAAACGCTATGCCCAACATTTTCTTGGTGTTTTTGAGGCGGCAACAATCCACTACGCAGTCGCGAAGATATTCGGTCCACTGTTTTTCAATCCTGCGTGTTCACTGCGATGAAAGCAAATGTGTTCATTATGGAAAATGTCTGCGTGTCTGCCCAATGAATGTGGAGGTCAATAAGGAATCCCGCAAACGAAAGAGAGGAACGGAGTGCATACTCTGTTAGGAATGTACGAAGGTCTGTCCGACCAAAGCATTGCATTAAAAAATGGAGTTGGAGATATAGCTGCAATGGCAAAGTCGAGTTTTGTACATACACCAAAAATAAAAGATATAATTTGGAATGTAGATTATGATATACTGTAAACAAGATATAGTGCAAAATGTAACAGGAAGGAGTACGCACAGTGTCAGAGAAAAAGAAATTTACAGTATACGTCGGAAGTGTAGCACTATGCGTAGGTGTGGCAGTTCTGCTTCATTATGTGTCCTTTACTAATCCTTATCTGCAATCTGTTTGTCACCTTTTAAGGCCTTTTATTTATATAGGACTTTATCTGGTATGGGCGATTTCTTTTCAAAAGAGAATTATCCAAAAGGAACCCCGTCGTTGTTTAATAATGGTTGCAGTGATGATGGTTTTTTGGATGCTCGTTCGTATGTGTAAATTTGAAATACCGTATGAGATGCCGACAGCACTGCGCTACGCCTGGTATCTTTATTATATTCCTATGCTGTTACTCCCTACGGTCAGTCTTTATCTGGCATTTTATATACGGCAGCCGGAGAATTATAAATTACCGGAAAGACGGTGTCTGCTGTTTTTTCCGGCATTGTTTCTGATAGGGATTGTATTAACGAATGATCTGCATCAGTTAGTTTTTACTTTCCCGGAGGGAAGACTGGGGGAAGCAGCTTCCTATGAAGTAGGAGTCTATGGATATGGAGCAATGTATTATGCTATAGTCGCCTGGGATCTTGGATGTCTGCTGGCAGCACTCTTGATTATTCTATTAAGGTGTAGAAAAATTAAAAACAGGAAAATGCTTTGGATGCCTTTTGGTGCTTATGGTCTGTCGGTTGTCTATGGCATCGCCTATTATCTGAATCTGCCCTTCTGGAAAATATTTTCGAGCGATATGACAGCTGCATTATGCCTTCTGTTTGCTTTGATCATTGAAAGTTGCATCCAGTGCGGATTGATTCCTTCCAATACAGGATACGCACAATTATTTGCAGCATCTACAATTTCAGCACAGATTACAGATCAGAGTGGAAAATGCATTTATCAATCTCAGGATTCGGAATGTATTGCACCGGAAATCGTAAGGCAGGTAGTTCAATGTCCGATCATGTTAGAAAATGGGATCAGGCTGTCGGGAAAACCAATTTTGGGAGGCTATGTGTTGTGGAAGGAAAACCTGTCAGAATTACGGGAAATCGTAAGAGAGCTTGAAGATCGGAAGGAAGAATTAAAAGATGCGAATCTGATTGAGGAAGAAAATCTGAGAACAAAAAGAGAAGTAGAAAAACTTTCTGTGAAGAATCAGCTGTATGATAAAATACAGAAACAGACGGCAAGGCAAAGTAAACTTTTGACGGAATTCATTGAAGCATATTCTATGGAAGAAGATGAGAACAAAAGGGAAAAAATATTAGGGAAGATAGTTGTGATCGGAGCCTATATAAAAAGGCGTAGTAATCTTATTTTTATTGCGGAGCAGACAGTAAAATTTCCGATAAGAGAGTTGGAGTTATGTTTCAGGGAAACGATAAAGAATCTGGAATGGAATCATGTTGAGGCAGGTTTTTCCACCGCGTTAGAAGAAATACGAAGTGAAGATGCTATGCAGATTTATGATTTTTTTGAAGCAGTCATAGAGGAATCTTTGGAAGATCTGTCGGCATTTAATGTAAATCTGAAACGCAGAGAGGCGCGGATCATCATGTCTATGAGTGTGGAATGCAAAACAGATCTGCAGGAAATTGCAAGACGATATGGAGCTTATGCGGAGCAGGATTTTGACGGATCATGGCTGCTTTCTCTGATTCTGGGAGGAGGTGGCGGCAAATGATAAAAACATTTGAAAACTGTTCACCGGAGTATCAGATTACGATTGTTTGTTTTTTTATTTTTTTGACTTTGCTGTGTATGATTCTGGTTATTTATGAAGGAACAGGAAAAAGACAAAGAAAGATGTTGCTGCCGGACAGTGTATTGCTTATAGTTATTTATCTTATAACAGCTGTCTTGTGTGTGTGGCAACGGGCGTTTTACGAAGAAGATTCCATGATATTATTTAAAATACCATATGTGATTTTAATTGTTATAGGAATTGGTGTTTTTTTATATGTGGGATTGAAGATTTTTGGAATTTATAAGTACCGCAAGAGCTGCCTGAGGGAAAATGCAGTTCAGGAAAGTCTGGACAATTTGCCGAGTGGAATTGTTTTTTTTGATGGGAACGGAATGCCTAAACTGATGAATCGGAAAATGTATCAAATTTGTCAGAATCTGGCGGGAAGAGATATACAGAATATTACAGAACTGAAGGAAGCACTGGGACATCCTCTGAAAGAGAATGTATTTTATGATGTTGATTTGAAAGTATACTGCTTTGCGGATGGAAGTGTGTGGAAATTTTCAGAGAAAGAGATTATTACGACAGCCGGAGATCATTTTTTTCAAGTTCTTGCTTCTGAAGTGTCGGAATTATATCGGAACAAAGTGTTGTTGAAGGAAGAAAATCAGAAACTTCAGGAAATGTCTGTGGCTATGAAAGAACTTTCTAAGAATGTAATAACGCTGACCAGAGAAGAAGAAATGTTATCTATGAAAATGAGAGTGCATGATAATCTGGGATATAGCGTCCTGGCGGCACAGCGGATGTTGCTGCGCGAATCGGAAGCAGACCGGGATGTTTTCCTTTCGCAATGGAAGCAGACATTAGACTTGCTGAATAAAGATAACGAGTCTGTGAAAGGCGAACAACTGCACAGGCAGATGCAGGAAAGAGCGGAGATTTTGGGTGTGAAAATCATTTATACAGGAGAACAAGTCTGGGAATCTCATATTTTCGAACTGATGGATATAATACTTTTGGAGGCACTTTCCAACTGTGTCCGCCATGCAGGGGCAAGCGAACTGTATGTAAAATGCAGTAGTGGGGAACAAGAATGGATTATGGTGATTACAGATAATGGACAAACAACGGAGAAGGATGTCAAAGAAGGAGGAGGATTATCCGGTATACGAAAAAGGGTGGAGCAATGTGGAGGTACATTGAGAATTTGTGCGGAGTCAAAATTTTCAATAATCGTTAAGATACCAAAGGAGGTGCGGAGATGATACGGGTACTAATCGTGGAAGACCAGCGTATGGCTCGGGAAGATATGGAAAATTATATCCAGTCCAGTGGGAGATATTGTCTGGCGGCATCTATCACAAACGCAGCTATGGCAGAAACCGTATGCAGACAGAGCAGGTGTGAACTTGTCTTGATGGATGTCTGTACGGAGAATGATGAGAGTGGTCTTGTGGCAGCGGAGAAGATTAAAAAGACAATGCCCCAGATAAAAATAATTATCGTGACTTCTTTAGTAGAGTGCAGTTTTATTGACAGGGCGCGCAAAGCAGGAGTAGAAAGTTTTTGGTATAAAGATGCCGGTAAAGAAGAACTGTTGGAGGTTATGGATCGTACGATGAAAGGGGAGAACGTGTATCCGGATGCTCCGCCGGTTGTGATGATCGGAACGGCGAAAAGCTGTGATTTTACACCTGGAGAATTAGCAGTTCTGCGATTAGTGGTGGAAGGAGAATCCTATAAAAAAATTGCAGAGAGCTTGTGTATATCACCGGAAACTGTAAAATGGCATATCAAAAATATGTTGCAGAAAACGAATTTTGATTCCAAAACGAAATTGGCGGTAGCTGTTACAAAGAAAAATCTGATTATAAATGGATTTTAAAAATAGCATTTTACTACCCATATGGGGAGTGCTTAAGACTCTGAAAACCGATATCATATACTATGTAAAAGTGTCTCAATCCGATGGTTCTGTTTTTTGTTGAGATGTCAGATTGTTTATAAGACACTGTCTGGAAAGGAGATAAATAATATGAGATATATTATGAGAAGAAGCTACCTGTTCTTGGTAATGATTGCGGTTATAGTTTTTACAGGGTGTGGGCAGAAGAAAAAAGAAGATCCGGTAACCGTTACATTGTGGCATGTATATGGCGGACAGACAGAATCGCCATTAAACGATCTGATTGATGAATTTAATGAAACGATTGGAAAAGAGGAAAATATCCGAGTACAGGTTGGCAGTGTTACAAATACGAATACGATACATGAAAATGTGCTGGCATCCGCATTTGGAGATCCGGGGGCTTCCAAACTGCCGGATATGTTTGTTTCCTATCCTAAAACAGTTCTGGCGATGCCGGATGATACGGAACTTGTAGATTATTATGATTATTTTACAGAAGAAGAACTGAACGAATTTATTCCGGCTTTTTTGGAAGAAGGTGTCATTCATGAAAGACTTTCCATTTTGCCGGTAGCAAAATCAACGGAAGTTATGTTTATCAATAAAACCGCATTTGATCGTTTTGCAAAAGGAACAGGAGCGAAGATAGAAGATTTAAAAACATGGGAAGGACTTTTCGCAATGGCAGAACAATATGCTGCATGGACAGATAACCAGACGCCGGACATTCCTGATGATGGAAAGAATTTTTTCGTTCATGATTATCATTTTAACTATTTTCAGGTAGGTGTAGAATCTCTGGGTGAAAATTTCTTTAAGGGAGAAAATCTGGCTTTCGGACCGGAATTTCAAACAGTATGGGAACCTTATGCAAAAGCGGCACTGTCCGGAGGAGTATGGCTTCGCGGCGGTTATGCGACGGAACCTTTGCGAACGGGAGATTCGATTGTATCGGTGGCTTCGTCAGCCAGTGTGTTATATTATTCTGACAAAGTTACTTATGCGGATAACACATCGGAAAAAGTAGAGATTGTTTCCATGCCATGTCCCGTATTTGCCAGGGGAGAAACGATGGTCATGCAGCGGGGTGCCGGTATTTGTACGGTAAAATCTACACCGGAAAAAGAAAAAGCCTGTATTACGTTTCTTAAATGGCTGACGGAGGCCCAAAAGAATGTGGAATTTGTGACCAGTCTTGGATATATGCCGGTAAAGCAGGAAGCTTTCGATGTTTACCTTCCGCAGGCGATCGAGAAGTTAAGTGATCCGATGTATGTATCCCTGTATCAGGCTTTTTTAAAGACGCAGGAGAACTATACATTTTATACTGCTCCGAAATTGGATTCCTATCTGGATCTGGAAACAAAGTTTGAAGAACTTATCAGGCAAACCCTGTCAGTAAAGCGGTTGGAGTGGCAGGAACATCCGGAAGATATGGATAAACTTGTTTCAGAGACATTAGAGGATTTCAAAGCAGCATACACACAATAATGTCTGCCGGATCGGCAAAAAGAGGTGGCTGACATATGGGAGAAAAGAAAATAAATTTTTGGAAGATTATAAAAGGAATAAAGAGACAAAGCATCCGTATGCAGCAAAGACTGATTGTTTATTGGTGCGTGGTGATTTTAACACTTTTTTTAGTGACAGTTCTATTACTCAGTATTTTGGGAGTCCTTCCGGGAATGGATTTTAAAGTACGGGAAATGTTGTCTTCCCAGCAGAAAAATACGTTGTCAACTATGACAGAGCAGACTGATATTATGATGGCGAGAAGTATTTCTTTATCGGAAGATATTACAAAAGAATTGAACCAATGCCTGACAGCCAATGGAAAGACATTTTCAAATTTGAATGATAATCCTCAGCTGATCATGGATTTAGAGGCTGCGCTGTATCCCTCCTTAAAATCTGCATTGGATGTGAAATATTGCAGTGGAGTTTTTGTTGTATTGGATGCAACGGTAAATACGAAGACGGAATATGCAGATACATCACGCATGGGAATCTACCTGCGCCTGTCTGATTTAAAGGCAGTAAATACAAGCAGACAGCACGTAGTTTTTTTCAGGGGAAATGCTGATATTGCAAGAGCAGAGCAGGTACAGCTCCATAACCGTTGGAATTTAGAATTTGATACGTCCGCATTGTCGGGGTATGAACAGATTATGCAGTTTGATGGAAACCGGCTGGTAGAGAGCTGCCTGTGGACAGACCGGCTGGAGCTGAGTGATACATGGGAGGATGTGCAGCTTTTATATGTCCCGGTTTTAGACAGTACCGGAAAAGTACGCGGTTTGTGCGGTATGGAGATGAGTAATCTGTATTTCAGGCTGTCTTATCCTATGGTGGAAGGTTCCTGTGGGAATATAGTGACAGTACTGGCTCCTGTGGACAAAAAAGGAAACATCTATCTGGATAAGGCGATGTTCGGAGATACAAAAGAAACGTATCTTTCACCATCAGGAACGATGACAGTGAAGAAAGGAAAATATTATAATACATATTCTACCGCTTTCGGGAATTATATAGGCAGGCATGAACTGCTTGGATTGAAGAGTTGTAATGGTATGCCGCTTGCGGTACTGACATTAATATCAGAAGCGAATTATGAAAAATTAACAACGGACAATCGAAGGGACTGGATCATCGGTACGTTGTTGTTCCTGATTTTATTATTGGTTGTTTCTGTCGGTATGTCCCATCGTTTTGTGAAGCCGATTCTTCGGAGTTTAAAAGCACTGCAGGAGGATACGCTGACGGACGAAAACTTATCAGGCATTTCAGAAGTGGATGCACTGGTTGATTTTATGCAGAAAAAAAGGAATACGGAGAAACTGGAAAATGGAGGCATTCCTCCGAATATAGAAGAAATGCTCAAGGCGTTTGCTTTGCGTGTGGAAACTCTGACTCCGTCAGAGAGGATGGTTCTTCAGTATTATGTTGATGGATATACGATACAGGAGATTGCTTCATTGCTTTATATCAGTATTGGAACAGCGAGAAAGCATAATACAAATATGAATCGAAAACTGGGGATAACTGTCAGAGAGGAATTAATGCTGTATATTGAGTTATTTCGAAAATGTAATCAGTTAGATAAACTGACATATAGCAGAACTGAGTAAACGAAAAAGAGTCTTTACAGCAATGTCATTAAGTTAAGATGACCAATCAAGATCTTAGCATCAGAAATGATGCTAGGGTCTTTTTTTGTTTGCCGATAGATCTCTTTTATATTTTCACAAAAAGATATTGCGCATATATAGCGGATAGATAAAAATAAAACGCTATATATAGTATACTAATCGTTCGTATTTTGAAAAATAAGCATAATATACGAATGGCGACCATAGTATTTGCTTTCCGTATCTGCTACGCTTTTATTACGAAATGGTGGCCGCCCGATCAGAGAAAAAAATAAAGGCAATGGATAAGGAGGGAGAACAGAGAATAGGATGGTGATAGAGCAAAGAGGTTAACAAGGAGGTTAAAAATGTGGAATATATTACGAAAAAGGATTTAATAGATTGTTCTACGCCGGATGAGTTTTGCTTTTCACTATGCTGCATGGAATGTAAAACAGTATGGAAAAGTACACCAATTTGTTTTTCCAGAGCGGGGAAAAAACCGGAAAATGAAAATCGGAAGATTATTTATGATACACTTTATGAACGGGAAAAGAATTTAGCATTTCAAAAAGCATTGAATCAGGCGAAAGAGATCTTTAATATTTGTCCGATATGTAAGCGTCTTGTATGTGACCATTGCTTTTTAATCTGTGATGATCTGGATATGTGTGTGCAATGTGCCACAAAGCTTAATGAAAAAGGTACTGTTGTAGGATGAAAACAAAAAAGAAAAATGAAAAAGAAAGGAGAACTTTGTTATGAAAAAATATGAGATTTTAGGAGGAAATTTACCAGTTGTTGTATGTGAATTATCAGCAGGAGAATCTATGATCACAGAAAGCGGAAGTATGAGCTGGATGAGCCCGAACATGAAAATGGAGACGATTTCCGGAGGCGGAATGAAGAAAATGTTCGGCAGACTGATGTCTGGTGATTCTGCGTTTCAAAACAGATATACCGCAGAAGGTGCAGACGGAATGATTGCATTTGCATCAAGTTTTCCGGGAGCGATCAAAGCATTGGAGATTAGCAACGGTCACTCCATGATCGTGCAGAAGAGTGCATTCCTTGCTTCAGAAGAAGGCGTAGAACTGTCCATGCATTTTCAGAAAAAATTAGGGAAAGGCATATTTGGAGGAGAAGGTTTCATTATGCAGAGATTGAGCGGAAATGGAACCGCGTTTGTAGAAATTGATGGACATGCAGTGGAGTATGATTTGAGTGCAGGACAGGAAATTTTGATCAGTACGGGGTACTTAGCGGCAATGGAAGAAACCTGCACTATGGATGTTGTAGCTGTAAAAGGAGTAAAAAATATGCTGATTGGAGGAGAAGGCATTTTTAATACCGTTGTGAAAGGACCGGGAAAGGTGATCTTGCAGACAATGCCAATCAGTAAGGTAGCAGAATTGCTGACTCCTTTTTTTGCAGATAAGAAGTAATTGAAAGGGGAGAAGATTATGAGAAAGAAGTTGAATTTGTTATTTGGACTATTCAGAAAGTGGACTTGAATTCGTATCTTCGATGGAATTAGACGATGATTTTGAATATTTGTCTGGGGACAGCAGTGGAATGTTATATCTTTCGCCTGGAATTGGAGATGTAATTGGCGTAAAAGATGGGAAAAAGGCACTTCAGACAACAGTAGACGGAGATCTGAATATGCATCCATCCGGAGAATGGGGAATCAGTTTCTGGGTGAATAGTGATACTCAGAAGATTGCGAATCAAGGCGGTAACCTGACGGCAGAACCGTGGATACTGACCGGATTAAATAAAGATGAAGAACGCAAGGGACTGTTTTCTATGATAGATGACGTACAGATCACGAATAGTCATATTATGGTTGCCGGCTCCATGGCTGTGGAAGATGAAGGCACAAAAATTGTTGTCTATGATTATGATGGCAATCAGCTTTTGAAATTAGGTGGAGAAGATATCAGTTCTCCGGACAAGCTCGGTTCCATTACAGGCATGGCAGAAACAGAAAATGGTTTTGTGGCTGCAGATGGAAATATGCGTGAAATACAATTTTGGGCAAAAGATGGAACGCACGTAGGTGCAATTTCTACAGAGGACATATTTGGTGTCAGTTATCCATGGCTGGAAGATATGCAGCTTTTAGATGACGGCTCTCTGTTAATTATGCTGACACAGGAACGAGACGACGGATCAGCAAATGAATTGATGTTTTTCAGATTGACAGGATTTTAATTGAAAAAATAAAAATCGCTTGCCGGCAGAAATTTATCTGCCGGCAAGCGATTTTTCTGTTTCCTGTTTCCAATATAAAGGTAGAATTTTATCACATCAGTGAATCAATTTTCATATTTATCGTATACAGATATATACAACATAAATGGCATAGAGGATTAACATCAGGATCCCCTCCTTTTTATCGAGTGATTTTTTGGTCTATGCCATAATCCATACGATAATACTGAATACAAGCGGAACAGCTGGGAAGTGAAAATTGCTACCAGAAATATGTTTTATGATGAGCAGGGCAAGCACAGACGCACGAAGAAAGAGATTTTAGATGAACAGGGAAATCTTTGGGCAGGATGCAGTATTATTCCCAAGGGGAAAGTTTATGAAAGCCACATTTTTACCAAGAAAGATGAGTGGTTTAAAAACGATGCGTTTACCAGAGAAATCAAGGAGATGTTTACGGAAATCATCAACAGCCATGTGAAAGAAGAATCCGAAAAGCTGTCTGTATTTCAGCAGGGTGGTGTGTATCTGGCAACGAAGAAAATCGGGAAGAACAATCCGAGAGAAGCAGAGATACGGGCGGACAATGCAGTAAGGCAGGAATGGAATGAGATGCGGACGCTGATGGAGAAACTTTAGAAGCAGTCACAGGAGATGAAGTTCGTACAGCAGGAGATTTCTTCATTGAAGAAACAACTTTCCGAGACAAAGTAAATGGTGGGGGCTATGGGATTGTTGTTCATGTAGATGAAAAACAAAAGGCAAAAATTATAGATGATGTAAAAGTTGCGGTCTGTCCAGAGTGTGGTAATATAGAAATGTATTTAGAGGATTTAACTGATTTGAAAGATTAAGCGATAACTTCCAGATGATAAAGCAGAAGTATAGGGTTTGATTCATATGATTTCAGTAAAAAAACAGAGAATTGCTGCTATTATGGTTTTAAGTTCCATCATGCTGATTTTACTTTTGTCGCTAAATTTCCGACTCTGGAGTGGATATTATGCAGAAGGGGATTTGGAAAGTATAGTCATACAGCAGATGGAATGCTTGGAAAAGTCAAATAGTGAAAACGATATAAGCGAAAGTATATGTTTGCATTTCTATGAGTGTATATGTTTCGGTGGAATAGAAATAATGGTGATCTGGGTATATGATGGCTTTAAAGACCTCGGACAAGGTGAGTTTTCTTTCAGACCGGGAGTTACCCTTTGCAGTCTATCGGTTCGGATGGATGATTAAATACTTCTGATAATCAAATTTAAAATTTATTATCAGGAGGAACTTCGATGTATGTATTAAATGCAAATCATATTTCAAAAAGTTATAAAACTGCAGGAGAAACTATGCGGATTTTGCAGAATGTGAATCTGCAAGTTATGAAAGGAGAAATGGTTGCTATTATGGGACCATCCGGCAGTGGAAAGACTACTCTGCTCCATGTGCTGACCGGGATTGACACACCGGACGATGGAGAAATCGTAATAGGAGGGGAAACGTTTTCACAGCTTACGGAAGAAGAGAAGGCATTTTTTCGCAGAAAGCATATGGGAATGATTTTTCAGGATTTCCAGCTTTTGGAGAGTTTGACGGTAAAAGAAAATATATTGTTACCACTCATTCTTGAACGAAAAGAAGCAGACATCCAGCAAGAGCGTTTTTCAAGAATAGCGGATGTGCTCGGCATTGAAAAATTAGCTGACAAAGGAATTACGGAAATATCGGGAGGTCAGAAACAGAGAGTTGCGATTGGCAGGGCGCTGATCAATGAACCGGATATTATTTTTGGAGATGAGCTAACAGGAAGCCTTGACCGAAAGACCACCGGGGATGTGATGCGATGTATGAAACAGATGAATCAACGGTCTGGCATCAGCTTTCTGCTTGTGACACATGATGCTTATACGGCATCCTTTTGTGACCGGGTACTTTTTCTACAGGATGGGAATCTGGCAAAAGAAGTAAAGAAAGAGAACACTGCCGATAATTTCAGAGAAGAAGTTTGAAACAAAGAAGTAGAGGTTACCCGAGAAAATAGAGCATAACAAATAAACCATCCTTGGGGTGGCAAGAAAAATTAAATATTAACGCAACACCTAATTAGGAAACTGCTAAAGGCTCATCCTTTATGATGTAGCCCCGTTGTTTCAAAAGATTAAGTGCCTGTGAAGTGGAAAGAACTTTTTCTTCCTTCACAGGACGAGATTCAAGAAAACCTTCTGGTGTATATGGCTCTAAATCTGAGAGTATGTGCCAGATAGCGGTCAGGATCATACGGCAGATGGCAATGATGGCTTTCTTGTGACCACGGCGTGCTTTGATACGCTTATAGCGAGTTGTAAATTCAGGATGTTTCTTTGATTTGATTAAAGCATTTGCAACTTGTACCAGAATTGGTTTAAAATAGGAGCCAGCACGGGAAATCCGAGTGGATTTGATTTTTTGATTGCTTTGATCATTACGAGGACAGCATCCTGCCCATGAGACGAGGTGTTTCGCTGTGGGGAAGACAGACATATCACCACCAATCTCAGAAAGCACTTGAACAGCAGTCAGAGGATTCTTATCGAATCCTGGAACAGTCCTTATTAAATTTAAAGCAGTTTCATATTTATCACTGAGACGAAGGATTTCCTGTTCTATTTCTGAAATGTGCTTGTTCAGTTCATCAATGTGATCAAGGCACTGTCTGAGTTTAACAGCCTGTTCTTTTGAAATGGCACCATCAACAGCAGCTTGTATTTCTTCAATAGGAGTCTTACATCGTCCGTGAACAAAATGTGCTACATCAAATGCTTCTCCTGGGTGTTGTAAAATCTGTTCTGTAATGGAACGAGATGATTTACCAAATACATCCGAAAAAACCTCATCAAGTTTTAGATTAGAAACGGTAAGACAATTTTGAGCACGGTTTTTCTCACCAGTAATCATACAGGTGAGTTTGTACCGGTATCTTACAAGGTCTCTGAGTTCTCTGATGTCAGCAGAGGGAATAAAGGAAGGTTTCACCATACCGCACATATAGAGGTCACAAATCCATTTGGCATCTTTACGGTCGGTTTTGTTGCCTTTCATAGGTTTTGTGTATTTGGGATGGGACAAAGTAACCCAAAGATTGTGTTGCTCTAAAATGTTAAAAACAGGGATCCAGTACTTACCGGTTGATTCCATGCAGACATCTTTACAGTTGTACTTGGCAAGCCAGTCACACAGCTCATTCAAACCTTTTGTAAAGGAAGAAAAGCGAGCCTGCTTGTACTCTGTACGATTGTTGGAATCAGTAATACCGATACAGGCAAAGATCCATGTTTTGTGAACATCAAGTCCACAGCAGTTATTTTTGATGATTTTAAAAGACAAGAAAATACCTCCTGATATTTATAGTTATAAAACTGACAGTGACTGGTCATCCGGCGAGATCGAGTCGACTTCGGAAGAGATAAGTTTACGGGCTACAGTTATGCGCCACTCATTGATGCCTTAACGGATGACCGACAACAAATATATATACGAGGTCGCCGCTATACAGCCCCGCCACTCACCTCCACGTGTTCTGTAGTGTGTCAGTCTTATAATTAAATAATATCAGAAAGAAGAATAATTAGATAGCGAAAGCCAATGCACATGTTTCATGACGCATTGGTGTCTTTCGCAGAAAGACGGGTAATATATATGGAAAACGCTGTGCGGTTTGGGAGGTGGAAAAGATGACCTTTTTTGATATTTCCCGAAAGATGCTGAAAGCTGGTTTTTACAAATATCGATTGTACTTTCTATGCAATTTATCTGCAACGGCATTATTCTGTTGTTTTGCAGTTATTTCCACAAACAGGACGTTTATGAATGCGTCGATTGTAAATTCATCAATATCCAATAACATTTATCTTCCATTTTTTCTGTCTGCAGTGTTTCTGGTTTTTTTTCTTCCTGTTTCGTGTCAGGCATTTCTGGCATCAAGAAAACAGGAATACGGCGTGATGTTTTCTCTTGGCATGAGCCGGAAGGAAGCGTTTAGAAACTTACTTTTTGAAAATGTGATCATATCCGTGCTGGCATTAGCAATAGCACTTGCGGCAGGAACTGTGCTGTCATTTTTATTTTTTTCCGTTATCATTTATGCAATAGATGTTCACGGAGTGCAATGGCAGTTTTGCCCGGAAGCATATAAGCTTACAGCAGTTCTATATACAGTAGTGGTGGCAGTTGCCTTTATCCTGAATGCCGGGAGACTTATGCTGGATAAAATCGGAACCCTGCTAAAAGCACAATATCGGGCAGAAAAAACAGGAAAGATCGGTACGTTCTTATGCAGACTTGCACCCAACTACATGAGGTTTCATCTGGTGGAATGGTCATTTGTCCGCAGACACAAGAAAGAATGGGGATGTAGGTATGTTTTAGCCTCTCTCATAATAGCGGTATCTGTTATGCTTACGGGGGTATGTGTGACTTTATATCCGGCTTTTCTACAGGATGCAAAAAGTTATTCTCCCTATGACATGGTGTACTCAGAAATCTATGGAATGAATCAGGTTTCAGTACAGGATGTCCTTCATATATTGGAGAAAAATGGTGTTACTGTAGAACAGGTCATTCAGCTTCCCTATATCAGAGATGATGTTTTTAATTACCTTCCTGTGACAGAAATAAACCGGGATTTTGGATGTGATTATCAGATTCAGGAAGGCGAGTTTTTGAATTTGTTTCAGTACAATCTGGAAGATGGGTATGAACATAACATACAGCCAGTATCTACTGTAACGATTTCCGGGGACAGAAAGCTGCAGTCTGTTGGAACAGATGTAAAGATACTGTTTAATCAAAATCCGACCTTTGCAGATAAAACACTGATCATCAACGATTCTGATTTCGAAAAATTAAGTGCAGATATAACAGGTAGTGCTGGTATCGCAAACTTGTTTCAGTTTCAGAATTGGGAAGATTCTTATGCGGGAGTATGTGAAGTAAAAGAATATCTGCAGGAAAGCAATCAGTTGAATGAAGATGAGCAGACATATTATGAATTGTCTTCGAAAGTGGAGAAATACCAGGATGCAAAGAAATCAGGACAATTTTTATTATTTTTGATGGCATTTGTGATAGGGCTTATGATAATGGCTGAGTTTCTGTTAATTCATTCACGTATCCAGGCAGAGAAGGAAGAAAATAGCAGGGTCGTTTGTAGTTTGCGAATGTTGGGAATGATAGACAAGGAAATGGTAAAGTGCCTATGCTATAAGAATTTTCTAAGATTTATACCGCCATCGGTTGTGGGAACAATCCTTTCTTTCCTGCCATCTTATTATCTGAATGAGAGTTATGGAATGGGGACGAATGGAATTCTGGCAGGAATCGTATTTGGAGTGATTTTGACAGTCGGAATATTCGTAGTGATACGCAGGTATTCTGAAAAAGAAGAAAAACTTTATGAAAGCGGTTTTATAATACAAGGAAGAGAATTTTTTGATTATAGATAAGTAGAAAAAGATTCAAATCCTGTGTATAATTAAAAGATAAAGATAGAGACCACTCGGAATTTCAGGAGGTGTTTTTATGCCACAAATGAATAAGGGAGGAAAATTTATTTTCGGGAAATCACTCATTCGGACGGATGGAACATTGCGGATTCCACCGCAGGCAATGGAAGAATATCACATTGCAGATGAAGGAAAAGTATATCTTTTTACCGGAAGTAAGATTACCGGTGGCTTTTGCGTCACCCGGAAAGGCCTTTTGCATCCGTCAAAACTTGGTCACATTTTGGACGATACTCCACCGTTGCTTGACTACTCAGCAGGTTCTGGCGAATTTATCAAATACAAGGGGCGTTCCTACTGCTGGGTAGAGATTTCACAGGAGGGGCAAATTCTTCTTACGAAGAAAATGATGGATTTTTTGAAGGTGAGACCCGGAATGGAGCTGCTCTCTATCCGCAGTAGCGACATCGCGTTTACGATGGGAGCTAAAGGACCGCTATTGGAAAAAGCAGAAAACTATGATGGTGGAATTCCGCTTTTTTAAGTGTAACAATTTCCAGTTGACCGAGTTCTTTAGAACGAAGGATTGGTGGATTAGAAAGTGTCTTT
>OGQS01000576.1_pt1 | contig 25807 bp, 22 predicted proteins | sample 1553331 | NCBI WGS metagenome assembly OGQS01 (sample SAMEA2580012, study PRJEB22360) | human gut metagenome | biome: human gut; feature: human-associated habitat; material: faeces | place: Denmark | collected 2008/2010
GGCAGCGTATAGGCAGCCGTCTTGCCCGTACCGGTCTGGGCGCAGGCGATAATATCGCGCCCGTCCAGAATGATCGGAATGGTCTGCTCCTGCACAGGAGTCATCTCCTGAAAATTCATGGCGTCGATGCCGTCCAGCACCTCGTCTTCCAGATCGAGTTCGTCAAATCTCATACTATGCGTTTTCTTTCTTTTCCAATTATTACACTTCAAACGGGCGGGTTCTTTCGACCAACTCTCCCTGCAACGTCGCCGACGAGGAGGCGGTCACCCGCACCCGCACGTAATCCCCGATCCGGCACTCGCCGCGATCGAAGACCACCACCTTATTCTGCGACGTACGTCCGAAAAGCTGCCGGTCGCTGCGCTTGGAAGTACCTTCCACCAGAATTTCGAACTCTTTGCCGACATCGCGGGCGTTGCTTTCGGCCGAAAGCGTATTCTGCAAGGCGATGATTTCGTTCAAACGGGCCGTCTTGACCGAATCCGGCACATCGTCGGGCATGTGACGTTGAGCGAACGTATCGGGCCGCTCGGAATACTTGAACATATAGGCGAATTCATACCCCACCTCCCGCATCAGCGAAAGCGTCTGCCGATGATCCTCGTCCGTTTCGCTGCAGAATCCGGCGATCAGGTCGGTCGTAATCGCGCAATCGGGCATATAGCGGCGGATAGCGGCGATGCGGTCGAGGTACCATTCGCGCGTATATTTGCGGTTCATCTTCTCGAGCATCCGCGACGATCCCGACTGGGCAGGCAGGTGGATGCAGCGGCAGATGTTGGGTTTCGACGCCATCACTTCGAGCAGACGGTCGCTCATGTCCTTGGGATGCGACGTTGCGAACCGAACGCGCAACAGCGGCGAAATTTCGGACACAAGGCGCATCAGCTCCGGAAAATCGACCGCTCCATAACGATACGAATTGACGTTCTGTCCCAACAGCGTCACCTCCCGGTAACCGTTCTCGAACAGGCTGAGGGCTTCGCTCAGAATAGTCTGCGGATCGCGGCTGCGCTCCACGCCCCGCGTATAAGGCACCACGCAGTACGAACAATAGTTGTTGCACCCGCGCATGATGGCGATATAACTGCTCACGCCGTTGCGATCGAGCCGCACGGGAGCGATTTCGGCGTAGGTTTCCTCGCGGGAAAGCAGGACATTGACGCCCCGGCCGCCTTCGCCCGCTTCGCGCACCAGGCGGGGCAGGTCGCGGTACGCATCCGGACCGGCGACGATATCCACGGGGTTCTCCCCTTCGAGCAGCCGTTCCCGCAAACGTTCGGCCATACAACCGATAATACCGACGAGCAGTCCCGGCCGGCGGCGGCGCAGATGAGCCATCTCCCGCAAACGCCCCCAAATGCGCTGTTCGGCATTATCTCGGATCGAACAGGTATTGATCAGAACGACATCCGCCTCCTCGATCTTGTCGGTATAGACATAGCCCTCCTGCTGCATGATCGCAACGACGATTTCCGTATCGCCGACGTTCATCTGACAGCCGTATGTTTCGACAAAAAGTTTACGGCCCGCACCCTGCAGCGGACGCAAAGTATTTATCTTCTCGTTATTCATAGTTGCAAAACCGGACTCGCCCGGTAAAATTAGGACCGAAAAACGGGAATCGACGATCGCGGTTCCCGTTTCCCCGGTATTTCTGAAAATTACTGTGCCTGAATCGCACCCGCTTCCGGGAAAGGCTTGAAGCCCTCTCCGTAGGTATCGTAGGCATCCGTAACCACGAAGAATGCTTTCGGGTCGATCTCCTGTACCTTACGCTGTACCGCATGCACCTCCTTGCGATCGACCACCAGGAAAATCATATCCTTTTCCTCCTCGGAGTACATACCCCGTGCCTTGATAAAAGTAGCGCTGCGTTCCAGATCCTCCAGAATGAATGTCCGGAGTTTTTCGTTTTCATCGCTGATGATGAACAGCAACTTGTCGTACGACGCACCGTCGATCACCCGGGCTACGACCCGCGAACAGATGAAGATCGTAATGAGCGAATAGAGTGTCAGCACCCAGCCCGAACCCGAACTATCGCCCGTACCAAGACCGAAACCGATCACCACCAAGCCAGAAAGGATCACCACGCAATCCGCCAGGAAGATACCCGTGGAGAACTTGATGCCCGCATACTTCTGAAGCAACATGGCGATAATGTCCGTACCGCCCGTGGTAGCCTGTGTCCGCACGACCATACCCTGCCCCACGCCGATAACGACCGCACCGATGATACAGGTCAGCAACAGATCGTTCGACAAGTTGAGCGAACCGCCCAGCAACAGCGCCGGATCGAGATTGATACCGTCGGCCGTAAATGCCGCATCGGAATAGACCAACCGCGTCAGGATATTCATAAAACCGGGCGTGAACAGCGCAGCCACCACCGTCCGGGCGCCGAACTGTCCGCCGAAAACCAATACGGCGGTAATCATCAGCGGCACGTCGAACATATAGCCGAAAGTACCGACCTGGATCGACGGGAAAATATTATGCAATACGATGCCGGCGCCATAGACTCCGCCCGGAACGAAATTGTAAGGATTGATAAAAAAAACGAAACCGGATCCCATGATCGCACAACCGACAAACAACTGAATCCAGGAACGCCACCAGGCCCAAGACCCCATCGGCTCCAATAAAGCTTTCGTATTGATCATAAAATTAACTATTTTAGAGCGGTTAATAATTGATTTAATTTTGCAAATATACGAAAAACTCCCGGATTTCCCGTTCGCTTCGGACTATTTTCCCCAAAAGCCGCAGTATTTAAATTTTTTTCGTTTATATTTGCATATACAATCCTGACAAATAAAGGGCATGATACTGACTTACTATTGCATTATCACGATGATAATCATCGCCTACCTGCTCGGCTCGATCCCCAGCGCCGTATGGATAGGCAAAAAATATTACGGCATCGACATCCGGGAACACGGCAGCAAAAACGCCGGTACGACCAACATGCTGCGGGTACTGGGACGCCGAGCAGCCCTGCCGGTCTTTCTGCTGGATTTCCTCAAGGGATTCGTCGCGGTCACATTGACCGAGATCCTCAAATACGACGCCTACATCAACGATATGTGGCTGATAAATATCAAGATCATCGCCGTATTCGCCGCCGTGCTCGGACACATCTTCCCCATTTTCGCGGGATTCCGGGGCGGCAAGGGCGTGGCGACCCTGGTAGGGGCGATTACGGGTATTTATCCGCCGGTAGTACTGCTCTGCTTCGCCGTATGGGTCGTGATCCTGATGATGACGCACTACGTTTCACTCGCCTCGATCGTGGCCGGCTGCTGCTTTCCGGTCTTCACGATCGCTTCGCCCAAAGTGAACCAATCGGTGCCTTTCATCGTCTTCTCGTTCGTCACGGCCGTTCTGCTGCTCTACACCCACCGCAAAAATATCGTTCGGCTGAAAAACGGCACGGAATCCAAAATATACATCTGGAAGCCCCATCGAAAAGCGGACAAATAGCACGGTAAAAACGATTCGCTTGTTTGGCGAATCGTTTTTTATCGAATAAGGTCCGAAACCGGAACCATATCCGAATAGGCACAAAAAAATCCGACTGCTCCATCTCCTGCCCCAACGGTCATTCGGATCGCTTCATCCGCCCGTTTCAGATCGGACATTCAATCCACGGTAAATAGCGAGCCGGAAATCGCCATTATTCAACACGCTTGTATTGTCCGATTTCGATCTATTTGTGTCTGTTTCCGCTGCGATCCGATCTGTCGAAACCGGCTGAAACGGCCTTGTAAAATAAAAACGAAGGCATCCCCGAATTCTTCCGACAAAAAACGGGTATTTTACCGATTGGATAGATTTTCATATATTTGCTCGCAACGAATACCGATTTGTACGAACTGTCAAAAAGCGAAACACACGAAATTTGCTTTGTTCCCGGCATATATTATCTTTGCCGGAAGAGGTTAAGAAGAATAACCCGAATCCGGCCGGACACCAGTCCCCCCGGGACAGGCGTTTCGCCCTAAAAATTGAATTATCCACTACTTGATACCGAAAATTCTATGTTACGCGAAAACCTGATTAATATTTACGAAACCAGCTTCCGGGAGAACTATGCACTGCCGGCATTGACCGACTATTTCAAGCAGGAGAACTTCACCTACCTGGAAATGGGCGCCGAGATCGCCAAGCTGCATCTGCTCTTCGACGAGGCGGGCATCCGGCAGGGCGACCGAATTGCGCTGATCGGCCGCAACAATCCCCGCTGGTGCATCACCTACATCGCCACGATCACTTACGGCGCGGTCATCGTGCCCATTCTGCAGGATTTCCATGCCAACGACGTGATCCACATCATCAACCATTCGGAAAGCCGACTGCTTTTCCTGGGCGACACGTTCTGGGACGCGATCGAAGCCGACCAGATCCGGAAAGTCGAAGCCGTCTTCTCGCTCACGGACCTGAACGCGATCTACGAGCGCCGGGATCCGAAGAAACTGACGGATTTCCAGAAGAACCGCGAAAATCACTTCCGCAAAGCCTATCCGAAAGGGTTCGGACCGGAGCATATCCGCTTTCACAAGATTCCCAACGACCGGATGATCCTGCTCAACTACACCTCGGGAACGACCGGATATTCGAAAGGCGTCATGCTCTCGGTCAATAACCTGACGGGCAACGTGCTCTTCGCCCGAGGAGCCATAAACACCCAAACCGGCACGAACTATTTCCAGCGCGGCGGACGCACGCTCTCGTTCCTGCCTCTGGCACACGCCTACGGCTGTGCATTCGACTTTCTCGCGCCGCTGGCCGTCGGAGGCCACATCACCCTGCTGGGCAAAATTCCCACTCCGAAGATCCTGATCGAAGCCATGCAGGTCGTGCGCCCCACGATCATTTGCTGCGTACCCCTGATTCTCGAGAAAGTCTATCGCAAACAGGTACTGCCGCTGCTCGAAAAGGGGCCGATGAGTATCGCTATGAAGATTCCGCTGCTGAATACCGCCCTGCGCTCGGTAATCCGCAAGAAGATGATGGAATCGTTCGGCGGAGAGGTGAACATCTTCATCGTGGGCGGTGCACCGATGAATATGGAAACCGAAGCATTTCTGATGAGTATCAAATTCCCGATCACGATTGGATACGGCATGACCGAATGCGCTCCGCTCATCAGCTTCACTCCCGACAACGAATTCAAGGCCGGTTCCTGCGGGCGTTTCCTCTCGGAATTTATCCAGGTGAAGATCGACTCGCCCGATCCCGAACACGTCGCGGGCGAGATCCTGGTGCACGGCGAGCACGTCATGATGGGTTACTACAAGAACGAGGAGGAAACCCGGAAGGTCCTGGACGAAAAAGGGTGGCTCCATACGGGCGACATCGCCACGATGGATCCGGACGGCACGCTTTACATCCGCGGCCGCTCGAAAACCATGATACTCACGGGAAGCGGACAGAACATTTACCCCGAAGAGATCGAAGACAAACTCAACAACATGTATATGGTCCAGGAATCGCTGGTTCTGGAGCACAACGGTCGTTTGACGGCATTGGTCGTTCCCGACTTCGAACAGGCGGAGCTCGAAGGGATCGATAAAGAGGAACTGCCCCGAATCATGGAAAACAACCTCAAGGAACTCAACAAACTGTTGGCATCCTACGAACAGGTCGCAAGTATCACGGTCTATCCCACCGAATTTGAAAAGACGCCCAAACGCAGCATCAAGCGCTACCTATACAATACGGCTCTGCTGGAGAAATAGGCCGATTCGATGAAGCACGAAAAATCGCTATCGAAGAGTTTTCCGCCGACAATCCGACAAGTTTCCCTTCGAAACAGCTTGCCGCCTTTTCAGGCGGCAAGCTGTTTCGAAGGCTTCTCGGAAATCTTCACAATAGTCCATACGATTTCCTTACCTTCCACTATCTTTGCAGAAAACAGGATGCGCCTCGGAAAACGATGAACAAGTTCCCGTTTTCTTCTCGGCTTTCACTATCTTTGACACCGAACATTTCGCCTCGACAAAATGCAAATAAATTTGCGTTTGCCTCCGGCTTATCGCTATCTTTGCCAATATGAAATTCAGCAGCAAACAAATGATCGGAGAAAACCTCCTGTACCTGATGGTATGGATGGTGATTATCCTAGTACCGGTCCTCAACTCGAAAATGCTCGAAGAGGTACACGTCAGTCTGGAGAACATTCTGATCGCCTGGCTAAAAATCGCACCTTATCTGCTGATCTTCATCATCCACAACAGCCTGATCGCTCCCAGACTGTTACTGCGAAAACATCGTTATGTATGGTATCTGGTCGTCAATCTGCTGACCATTACGGCCGTTTTCTCGCTGGTCGCCATCTATGAAAAATACGCTCCATACGACACCGAACCCTACATCCTGAACGGCAAAGCGTCATTCACCGATCTGGCGATCTATTGGAACATCCTGCTGGGATTCTTCATGACGGGCCTGAACATGGGTATCAAACTGCTGTATCGCTCCCTGCGCGACGAACAGCAAATGGAGGAGCTCAAACGTCAGAACCTGCAAGCGGAAATGGATTATCTGCGATACCAGATCAACCCCCATTTCTTCATGAATACGCTCAACAATATCCACGCCCTGATCGACATAGATACCGAATACGCGAAAAGCGCCGTCATCGAACTGTCCAAGATGATGCGGTACGTTCTCTACGAATCGGGCAGCGAAACCATATCGCTCAAAAAGGACATCCAATTCATCGAGAACTACATCGAGTTGATGCGCATCCGCTACGACAGCAGCATCGACATCCGTTTCGACTATCCGGACTCGATCCCGAATAAAGTGGCCATCCCGCCCCTGCTGCTGATCGTATTCGTCGAAAACGCGTTCAAGCACGGAGTAAGTTATAACCACGCCTCGTTCATCCAGATCCGAATCGGCTACCGGGATGATGCGGTAACGGCCGTCATCAGCAACAGCCGTCACGAAAAATCCCGGCCGGGTACTACGGGTATCGGACTCGAAAATGTCAAAAAACGGCTGGCATTGATTTACCAGGACAACTATACGCTCTCGATCGACGATTCCGATCCGGCCGTCTATACCGTCAAACTCATAATCCCCATCATGCCATGCTGAAATGTATCGCCATAGATGATGAGCCGCTGGCACTGCGGCAATTACAGGGTTATATCGCCAAAATCAATTTTCTGAAGCTCGAAAAAGCATTCACCAACGCCATCGAAGCCCAGCAATATCTAGCCGGGAATCCGATCGACCTGATTTTCGTGGATATCAACATGCCCGACCTGAGCGGTGTGGAGTTCGTACGTTCGCTCGTCAGCCGCCCGATGATTATCTTCACGACGGCTTATTCGGAATACGCCGTCGAGGGATTCAAACTCGATGCGATCGACTACCTGCTCAAACCGTTCAGCTTCGCTGATTTCAGCCGCTCGGCAGCCAAGGCGCAGTCGCTGTACGAACTGCTGGCCTATCGGAAGACACAAGGAAACGCTCCTGCCCCGGAAGCCACTCCACGCGACCGGGAGTACATCTCGATCAAAGCCGACTACAAAACGACACTGGTACGCATCAGCGACATCGTTTATCTGGAAAGCGAAGGCGAATACGTACGGCTCCATCTGGACGACCGATCGACCATCACGACTCTTTTCCGGCTCAAGAACATGGAAGCGGCCCTGCCGTCGGAAATGTTCATGCGGGTCCATCGCTCCTACATCGTCAATCTACAACGTATCAGGAGCTACGTAAAAGGCCGGGTTTTCGTAAGCGACAGCGAATACATCCCCATCGGCGAGAACTACCGGGAAACGTTCCAACGGTACATCGAAACCCATTACCAGAATCTATAACGGAGAATCGCGTCCGAAATCTTGAGGAAAAATCGTACCCGTCCCGGAACGGGCATTCGACAGCCCGGCAGCAGACAACAAAGCGCGATCATATGCTTTCGGGGTACCTATGGGAGGCAAACATATGGCGGTGTGTCATAAAGGCGCACTGTTACGTCATTATCGGGATGCGAGTTAAATCATTTACGACAGTAAATTCCTGTTGCCCTTGCCCTCAATGCCTCGCACTGCATCCATTCTGACTCCCCTTAAGGATTGTGCTCGACACAGTCCCTTGTCGGCATTACAGACGCGGCCACAGCCAGCAGACAAGCCCCCTCGAATTCGATACTGTGAGCATGGGATAACGATATATGGAAAGATATGAATCCCCAATATAAACTCTGCATTCCCAGAGTACAGGCACGCTTGCCACCAACCCCGACCATGAGAGGCAAATCTTATTTGCAATCGGCCAGGCAACTCTGAATATCCAGACTGACCGGTTTCCCATTGACAGAAAAAGAGAGTGTGCAATCCTCGAAAGCGGTAAGTTTCTCGAACTGCAAAATAACGATGGAATTATCGCCCCAAATTGCATCGACCTTCTTTGCCTGAAAGGTTTTACCATCGTTATAAAGCACCACATCTTCGATCGAAAGTCCGTTGGTTTCATCACGGTCGGATGCAGGGATTTCAATTTTGATAGTTGTTTTGCCGTGTTTATTGTTCAGACTCAAAAATTTGGGAGTTGCACAGGCACTTCCTATCGCCAGCAGAGCGGCAGCGCATGAAAGAATAATCTTTTTCATAGCAAATGAATTTGAAGTGATGTAAAAGGGTTGATTTCCAATCGTTACGAAATAACATTCGAGATACGAAATAATGTCTTTTACTATATACAGAAGATTCCGATATTTTTTCAATAAATATTGTGTGTGGGGGCTTTTACTCTTTTCGGTGCAAAACTAATATAAAAATCCCCCCCCCAAATATTTTGATTAAATTAACCAAAATATATTCGAATATGCAACAATATTTGGAAAAATCTATGAATCAGGCCCGCATAAAGCTCATGACTTACAAGCGGGGAAAACGGTCCATACGGGTATATCGCCCGTCGGCACACTCGTAACAATAGTGCGTCAAGCCGTTGGTCAGGACCACGTAACGGGCCCCCAGCACCGAATTGTACCGGACGGCCTGCGCCAGCACCTGACGGTCTATTCCGATCCCGGCAGCCTTGCACTCGACGAGCATCAGCGGACGGGCCCGGTCGTCCACGACCACCACATCGGCACGCTGCGGAGATCCGTTCATCGCTACGGCATACTCCTGGACGATCCGCATGGGCTGTGCTCCGCAATGGGAAATCAGAAACCCGATCAGGTGACGGCGCACCCACTCCTCGGGAGTCAGCACCAGGTAGATTCCCCGAAGCGGATCCCAAACGGTCATCTGCTCCCCACGCTGCGAAATCCGCAATTTGACGGCAGGAAAATTGAGCCGGGGATAGTCGGGAATCATATTCGGAAAAAATTAGTAACTTTACAGGGACAAATATACGAAAAGGCGACGGAATCCGTATCGCCCCGTATGCAAAGTGCCCCCAAGCCGCAGAATACAGCGCAAAGCGGGAGCGAGCGTACGGGCTCGCAGACAAAGAGTGCCGATCGTATCTTATTACTTAACTAAACAGCGAAAGGCGGACGGCGGGTCCAACTCGTCCGCATCCGCCCGAGCCGCATAAAAAATTTATCGCCTTATGAAGAGTCTTTTGACCTTGCTCCTTCTCTCTTCCGCATGGATGGCCTGCGCCCAGGATTACGCTTCGCCGGAGCCGGTCGAGATAGGCAAGGAGCTTTCCCGCACCACTTTCGTCGTCTATCCGACGGCGGAAGAGGCTGCCGCCGGATCGCGCGAAGCCTCCAAATACTTCACCCCGCTGACAGAGTGGGAAAAAACGACGACCGAAGCCGGCACGGAGTTCTCCACGAAATTCACGGTGCCCTTCGCCTGGGTAAACCGCCAGGTGCTCCTGCATGTGGAGTGGGCTTCGTCGGCTTACGAAATTCGCCTGAACGGGAAGGTCGCGGGATATTGCCAGAACGGGAGCAATCCGGCGGATTACAACTTCACCAAACAGGTCCGGGAAGGGGCCAATAATCTGACGATCAAGGTGCTGTCCAATCCTGCAAGCACCGTACTCGAAAGTTGGGCGCATCCCTCCGAACCGGCGTTAGGCAGTTGCTACGTCTTTTCCCAGCCGACCATCCGCATCCGCGACCTGTTCACCAAAACGTACCGAAACGGCAGCGTCTTCAACGGCGAGGTCGGCATCGTGGTGAAAACCGACGCGCTGAATCCCAAGAAAGCGAAAATCCACTACGAACTGCTGACGCCGCAGGACGAAGTCGTGACATACGGCAGCCAGGAGATCGAACTCGACATGCGCAGAGAAGACACCCTGCGTCTGGTCGCCCAGATTCCCGATACGATGGTATGGAGCGCCCGCAACCCGATACTCTACACCCTGCGGCTCAAGACACAGACCGAAGGCCGTTATACGGAGTACGTATCGCTCAAGGTCGGCTTCCGCACCGTCGGCAACACCCGGGGGCAGTTGGCGATCAACGGGTATCCGGCAGCACTCAAGGCCGTACCCGACTTGGGTACGACCGTATCGCCGAGCCAACTGCTCGAATGGAAGGAACAGGGGTACAACCTGATTCTGCTTCCGGCAGGCGGCGTATCCGGTGCGCTGTACGACCTTTGCGACCGATATGGCTTCTATGTCGTCGAACAGGCTCCGATCAACACCAGCCGCAGCGGTATGTCCCGCCGCAAGGGAGGGAATCCCAGCAACGATCCCGCATGGCAGGCGGCCTATATCGCCCGTATCGAGGAGAGCTACCACACCACGAAACTGCATCCGTGCGTCGTAGCATTCTCGCTCGCCGAAGATTCCGCCAACGGAGTCAACCTCTACGAAGGTTATCTCCACCTCAAGGGCCTCGAAAAGGAGCGCCCGGTTCTCTACCCCGATGCCGGCGGAGAGTGGAACAGCGACAAACTCCGGCTGTCGGCCGAACAATAAGGGCTATCCGTCAAAGAATAAAAAGAGACTGTGTCAAAACACCCTTTTTGAGAAATCTACCCCTGTTACAACTATCTGTAGCAGGGATAAATCTTTCTACTTCGCATTATGACCTACTCCTCTTTTTGACATACAAGAACGAAACAAGCCCCTCGAAATGCGATGCCCTGACAGCACGATACACCGGCATGCAGGAAACAAGCGCCCTCCTTTAGCCGCAGAAAGGCCACTCCTTATGCGCGAAACCGAACTCGCACCAGGAGATCACACGCCCCTGCCGGAAACCATGTACTCTGCATCAAAAAACCAAACAATCACCGAATGAATCGCTCAACCAATAAAAACCATATAGCCCACATCACAAAAACAACCGGCCCGTACAAGTCACATATACCGCGTAAAAAAAAACGTATAACCGACGTCATGAACCCACACCTTGCAGCGAGACTCACAGGACCTGGGCCGAATACAAGATTATAGGTCCGGACCGAAAATCAAATGCCGCCCCCTTCACGCCCCTTGACTTTCCGGCATAATTCGGCCTGACATCATTCCCGAAATCCAAATAAGACCGGCCTTTTTCGACCATCATCGTTCAAAACACAGATGTATGGATCCACTCTTTCGTCCGGGACAGGTACGCCCACAAAACCATCCATCACCGCTCTCATATCGCCCGATAAGAAAAGCCACTCCGAAGCTACCAACAATATCCCCGACCAATAACAAACTCCCCGAATCAGCCGGTAACACCCCGGCAGCCAACAAATTGCCCTGGACCATCAGAAAACATTTCCAGTCCCGGCCGTAAGCACGCCCAATTAACAGAAAAAAGCTTCTCTCGACAGATACTCCAAGCAACAAAAGAGGGGAAGAGAATGATCTCTTCCCCTCCGGGATTCCGTTACTCGTCGAAAGTTCAACGAATAACTGTTCGACTTCAAATTATCGAATATTCTCAGAGATGTTCTTCAACTGTGCATCCACATCGAAATCCACGTTTACCGTCGCCTCCTTTTTAGGCATATTGAAGATAGTGGCTTTTCCATGATCTGCACGCTCGCGCTCGATCTGCATGAACGAAGCCTGGCTGAAACGGATCGGAGCAGAGAAGCTCACCTTCGATACAGTCGATATGCTGGACTTATCCTCGCGCTTATCGTCGAAACCATCGGTCGGTGCAGTATCGATATCACCCTGATGTTCAGGATCGTTCAGCATGATTGTTTCGTAGCCCAACGGTCCCCAAGCACCGGATGCGTCCTGACCTGCATAGTAGAAGCCCCAAGGACCTACTCCCGGCGGGGAACAACGACCATGCTCAGCATCCTTATAGATGGCTTCAAACGGATAATTCTCGAAATAATCGAAGATCAACATATCCGACAGAGGCAGATCGCCACCACGAGGAGCATGGACAAAGACCCACGTGTGAGCAGTTTCCTTACTAGTCGGCTCCGCTTGGTAAACGCATACATACTGCACTCCCTTATAGTCCTTCCAAGCCGAGGGATAACGAGCTGCAAGTTCATCACCGTTGTAAACCTGCCATGTTCCAGACACAGTTGCGTTCTCATTACGCGGCAGCGGTTTCGACTCAACCCGGCCGGTCGACAAGTCGGACTGATAGGTACCGCTCGCATAAGCAAAACCATAAGCTACATACTGGGTACCGGGAGTACAATCGGTCGACAACGTCTTCCCACCCACATACTGCGTCAAGGCTCCACCGCCATCACCATGGATCAAATCGTCGAGGAACTTAAGCCAGTTGCCGTTATACGAATCGAAGACCTCTGCGTTAATGATACCAACATGGTACCAAACGTCGTCGTGAGATGGAGTAACTTTACAAGTGAAGCTACGCATTTCGACATCCGAGAACTCGAATTTCAGCTTAAAATCTGTAGGAGCGACATATTTCGGTGTCGTGAATTCGGTCACCGAAATATCGGTAGTACGATGTCCGTATTTGTCGAAACCGAAAATAAAGATTTCGTAAGTGCTCTCCGGCTCGATACGCCACTCCTGATCGGCCCCCATCTTGGTCGTCATTTCGCCTTTCTGCACCCATTCGTTGGTTTGCCAGTTGGGAGGGGTACCATCACCCAGACCCGAACCGGAATTATACATATCCAGACGCTGGAGCAAACGCTCGACACAAGCATTTTTACCGTATTTCTCGGCACTACCACCAGGATACATACCGATGAAATATCTCGTCTCCGGATTCGACGGCGTAATTTTGATCTCGCAATCCTGAGCCGCGACATTCAACGTCTCTACCGTGAACGTGCAATCATCGGTTACAGGAATCTCTCCGGTCGTAACCGTGAAATACTCTTCAGCCTTCTCGCTGTTGATGTTGTAGTTGTCATCCATACCGAAGCACCAGAAATAGTAATCGTTACCACCCCATACGCGCTGCGTAAGAGATTTGTTCAACATAAACTTCTGCTCGCCCTGATAAAGAGTCGGACGCTGCTCACGCGCACTTGCCTGAAGCTCAGACAAATACTCAGCACTGGTCCATTCATCAATCTTGTAAACAAAACTGTTCATCGTCGAAAACATCCACTTCGCCTCCGGATCGCTCGGAGTGATCGTCACCTCCACGTTATAAGGATTGTTATCAGGATAAGGCTCAGCATTCACCTGTTTGAAATCAACCGTGAAAGAGAGGTCGGTCATTTCGACATTCTGGGTCGTAAACTCCGCCTTGAAAAGGCCCGTAGTAGGTACACCATCAGACGTACAACCGTACACATACCCATAATATTCTGTATTGGCATTCAGATCCGTCACAGTATTGGTCTTCGAACCTTTCATGAGCAAGATGTTCAACCATTCAGACAACTCCATTCCCTTACTTTCTGCCTGTTCTTTCACCATTTCCAAATCGGCTTCAATGAATTCCTCTTCAGAATCGAAAGAATCGACATACTTCTTGGTCATAAAAGCACACAGATAGGTCTCACTCTCGTTCGAAGGAACGATCTGCATCGCACAACTGTTCGCCGTAATCGACTTCGGATCGATCGTAAGTTCAAACGACATAACACCACCCTGATTTACGGTAACGACTACATCGGCTGCCCCCATATAAGAAAGGGTGATCTGCCCCGAACGAGACTCGACGTCCTCATCGAGGGCGGTGTAATCAAACTGGACGTATCCCGGCTCCCTGTAATTGAAATTCGTGATCCAATCCACGTTCGTCGTCGCCGTAACAACAGACGATTTATCGGCACCCTGAATTTCATACGCCAAGCGGCCCGTCCCGGCGTTCTTCGATAAGGAAAGCGTAGTTTTGGCGACAATAGTGGTACTGTAATTTGCACCATCATCGTCGCTACAGCCACTGCTTGCACTTACCATTGCGAGCATGGCGACGAGCGCCATCGCAAAAGAAAAATAACAAGTGGTTTGGTGAAAGAGTTACCAGATCGAAATCCGGACACCCCTTCGGGGTTAATAAAAAATTAAAAGTTAGGTATTAAAAACATCATAAAAAAGCGAAAATTCACCATGCAAGTATCGTAGAATAATCCTAATACACAATATAACCAACAAAATTCAATTCTTTTGTCCCGTCCGTTCCCCAGCGTATTCCTGCGATAAAGCAACTGCACCGAACGGAATCAATATTCTCGCCTTCATTCGGAATCGAATTCTTAATCCGAAATTCCCTCAAAGGTAGGAAATTAATCTAACTTAAACAACTTTTTAAGACAGTTTTTTCAACAAAAAAAGCGAATCAAAAATCACAATATATTGAATATCTTACATTTAAAATTCAAATATTCGTACCTACAAAAAATCCCCCAAAAAAATGATTTTTAGCCCTCAGGCGGCGTTTTTTCCATCACCTGGACGGATGTACCGAAATAATAAATCTTGAAACATAATAATTCGGTAACCAGTCGATGCACCCATATAACTTAAATAATATTCTATTTAGTATATACACAAGGTAAAAAAAGCAAAATTCCGTTTCGAAGCCCTCCTCTGCATTTTTTACGAAGAAAAAATATTTTTTTCTTGCAGAAATAAAAAAAACATCCTACATTTGCACCTGCAAACGCCTCTTTAGCTCAGTTGGTAGAGCACGACACTCTTAATGTTGGGGTCCAGGGTTCGAGCCCCTGAGGAGGTACGGAAAGGCGGAAAACTTAAGTTTTCCGCCTTTTTTATTGTCCAAACAGCCCCTTATAGCTGATATATCTTACCGTTTCGTGTATCTTTGTAATTGGATCCCACCGTAAAGGATCTATGTAGGATAAAAAAATTTTACAAAGTCCCTTATTCAGCCGAGGTATAAAGATAAATTCAAACAGGTTATGGAGATCAATAAAGATAACTGGAAGCAGATCGATCTAAATGTGGACAGCCTGTGGTTGATCCCCGAAAGAGATAGGCAAGGCAAGCACAAGAATATCTATCACGGCAATTTCGTTCCCCAACTACTCAAACGCTTACGAATGCCGGAAATACCGTGCTGGAATTGTTCGCAGGCAGCGGGACTACCCTGTTCGCATATGAAAACCTGCGCAAAGATTATATCGGATTCGACATCACCCAAAAAATTATCGATTATGTCAATAGCATTATGAGCGAATGGTCTTCGATCAACTACGCAATCAAGAATGTCGATGTCACCGATCGACAGCCGTTTTCCGAGGCGATCGCAGCATAGCTGGGCGAAAGGCACCGAGAGTAGGTCGATTTTATGATCGCTCATCCGCCTTATCTGGACATCGTAAAATTCACCGACGACAGCAGGGATCAGGCCAATATTTCGAACATCGATGCTTTCTAGAAAAAAGCTCTGCTCGGACCGTATCTACGGCATACGGATAATTGAATCCGGATATTCCGATTCATCGATGAAACCAGAATACCTGCATTTTATGATCGGAACGATACCTCGTAATCGTATTCTTTTCCGGAGACACCTCATCCCAACCGCAACGATCGCAATAAAACCCGTTAAAAGGCGGATAATTCAACAAGACACAACTGTCTGCACCGACAGGTTTATAAACTTCGTAATAATGCACGGAATTCCGCAACGGACTCGTTCTGCGAATCAGAATTTCATCCTTACCGTCGAAATCGACATCCTCGAATACAAACGGCCCCCGATCATCCTCACCTTGCAATGTACTGTAATCGAAACACAATGTTCCTTCGGTCTTTCCGACTCCCGGATTGAAGACATATTCCCCTGTTTCATCATACCACCCGGGAATTGAACTTTCATCACAATAATGTTCACAAAAAATATCGTATCGACAACCGGTCGATTCGTTGTAAAACGACAGACGGCACGGCCCTTCAAGTCGGTTTCCCAGTCCCTGTGGAGTATCGAACGCAAATAATCGCCCTTCGACACGATACCCCTGAACATTCGGTTCGTATTCGAAAGAAAACGATATGGGATTATAGATTTCTACATTCCGGGAGGTATCGCTCCTTTGCATCCGGATCAGTTCCAATCTTTCGTCAGTAACTTCGTAAACATAAATCGAATCCCCATTTTGACGGCCGTCTTGTTCCCAAATCGCAAAAGTCTGCTGAATCGCAGCAAGTTCGAAGTCCGCCTCCCCCTGTTCGTTATATTTTTGCAACAACCGCCCGCTTGTCGCATCGGCCAGCCGATCCGGTACAAGCAAAGTTTTTCGCCGCTCCCGATTTTGTCGCTTCCGAAATGTGGACCAACTGCTATCGTGCACCCCGTCATGTGCATACAAGACAATCGTCCCAACCGCCGGATAGAACTCCGTTTCGTTATCGATCTCTGCGAAAGGCAGATAATCTTTCCGATGCAGACCCTTTGCCGTAATATCGAAAACCGTGTACGAATTTCCCTGTCGATCCATTCCGAAATCGTTCACCAGCAACTCATCCTTTCCGTCGAAGTCCGCATCGAAAAACTGAAAAGGAGTATAATATCCCAACGGTGAGTTCGGATAATATTCTCTATTGATGGAATCAGTCGCAGATACGTAATCGAAATAATAGACATCTCCATTTCGATAACCTTGAAAATTCTTTGCGAACGTAATATCCATCAACATAGAATTGGAATATTTCTCCGTATCGGCATATTGAAAATTCCGGCCGCCGGATACGAGACGGAAATTCATCACCCACTCGCCGGTTTCACTATAAGCATCGAACGGCATCCAACAAGCCGTCACCTCATACCCGCAAACAGGTTGATTGTATTTGATATAAACACGGATCGCACGATCCTGTCCGGCAGGTATCACCCCATTCAATCTATTTATCCAAACGGAATCCGCCGGCTCCGTACTCCTCCGATACAGTCGCCGATGCTCCGAAGATTCCGGATCGCCCGAATCAGCCGGACAAACTTCATTCTCCGTATCTGCAATTGCAGCGGAAAGCATATCGCTGTCCGGTGCTACGGCCATTACAGGAATTGCGGCACGATCATCGGAAGTACCGACGACCGGACGCCCGCTCCGGCATCCGGCCATCGACAATACTCCCAAAGTAAGTGCACAATATATTAATCGTAACATTACTTGTATTTACTTTCTTTCAATTTCCCGGATATAATTTCTCCGATCTTTTCGTTTTAGGAACATACGTTTTATTCCCGTTGCTATTGATATAATATTGACCTCCTTTAGGCCCCGTGTATATCTTTTTTCCTCTATTACAATTTTGCTGATATGCCTCTATAGAATAATCCGTCGCTTTTGTTCCTTTATTCCCAGTATAAGGATTAATATTTCCTTTCGTACTCCAATTATCACAATTCGTATTATTTCGTTCAGACCTATAATATCCTTGAACATATGTTCCATCCTTACGATAATATCCTTTTACATATTTTTGAGCAGATACAACAATTGGAAGAAATAACAACAACAAAAGAAGTATTTTTTTCATACATTTAACTTTATTTAATGATATTGATTATACAAATTAACCTCCTCTTTAACATACAATTCAATCTTTTTCAACTCCCGAAAAACAGATTCGTCAGCTAATGACGGATAATCATAAAAAGTTTTTAATTGTGAATAAACCTTCTGCATTTTAAGTTTAAATATCTCACTTGTATTCTCTCCCAAAAGATAAAGCACATAATCCACTAAATCATTTAAATATTCGAGACGTTGATCATGAATAGCTTGCAATCTACCATATGCCTTTGCCACGACCTCTAAATCTATAGGAGCAACACGAGATCTTGTAACCGGTTGAAAAGGTTTAGGTACAACAGCATAAGAACTACATATAAAATTAATAGACACCAATAATAACAATAGTTTAAATTTCATAGCTTTTTCAAATATTAATAAAATTATTTTTGAGGTGATAAAATATACATTAATGTATGTTCTTCCCCATTCATTTCAATAATAAAAAATCCTATTCCTTGGTTATTTTCACTTCGTTCTACAAATGTAGCCTGAAACGTACCTTCAGATTCTCCCATTTGTTTTAGAACACACCTCATCCCTTTATCTCCATTTTCATTAAACCGGTCAAATTTAATTACTTCAAACATAGTTATTCCTTCTGCAATTGCATTATCATTAATTATTACAAAATAATATCCTCTCCTTTTGTAAATCCCATAATCTATTGTTCCATATGTGAATCCATTAAAATCCAACACAATTGTATTATCTGCACTCATACCTTTAATATCATATTTAACCAGCGTTTCAAAATCACCAGGTGAAGATCCTATGCTTTCCCCTGCAATTAGACAAAAAAATAAAATCAAAAACACTTTTTTCATACATCAAATGGTTTTTCTCGCCCGCACCTCGACGATAAATAATAAAAAGGAAAGCGTGGTGCTGAAAACTTATTTTAGAAAGTCAGGTCGTAGGAAACCTTATAGCATAAAATAAGCAACAGCCCCACGCCTATATCCACAAGTGGATACGACGCGAGAAGATGTCCGCCTATTCTCTGCTAAAAAGTGGAATTTCCTACGTTCGACTTTCGAGAATAAACTTACACTTTCCGTGTATTCAATATGTCATCGCAAATATAGCGATATAGACGGAAAATGCAAAACATCCTGCCCTTTCGGGCGCCATTGCCATTATGAACGGTGCAAAGTTCCTTAAAACAAACATTTTCTGCAACAAGTGCAACTGTGGATTCGAAACTTTGTTAGTTGCAATTTGGGATAGTGCACCCTTACGATTTTGCGGATCGTACGCACTACATATAACGAAGGAGGGCGCTGAACTTTAGTTCAGCGCCCTCCTTCGTCTTCCAAAATAATTTTACTTTTCGGAACTCTTCTCAAGTCCCATCTTTTCGATCAGAGCCTTGGTTTCGGGCTTGTGTCCCCGGAAATTCACATAGAGCGTCATCGGATGTTCGTGACCGCCCTTCGAGAGAATTTCGCGGCGGAAAGCCTCCGCCACTTCGGGATTGAAAATACCCTTCTCCTTGAACAGCGAGAAGGCATCGGCCGCCAGCACCTCGGCCCACTTGTAACCGTAATAGCCCGCAGCATATCCGCCGGCAAAAATGTGGCTGAAAGCCGGCGACATCGCAGCACCCTCGACAACCGGGAGTACCTGAGCCGGAGCCATCGCCGTCCGTTCAAACAGTTCGACATCGCCCTCGAACGGCTTGTCGATCGAATGCCATGCCATGTCGTTGAGCCCGTACAGCAACTGGCGGACATTGAAATAAGCCGCCTGATAGTTCTCTGCGGCGACGATCTTGGCAATCAGGTCGGCAGGAATCGGTTCTCCGGTCTTGTAATTCACGGCCCACAAGTCGAGGAACTCTTTCTCGGTCGCCCAATTCTCCATGATCTGCGAAGGCAGCTCGACGAAATCCTGATATACGTGCGTACCGCTGATCGACTCGTGCTCTCCCTCCGAAAGAATGGCGTGCAGCGCGTGTCCGAACTCATGCAGGAAAGTTTCGAATTCACTGAAAGTAAGCAGTGAAGGTGTCGTATCGGTCGGCTTGGTGAAGTTCATCACCAGCGACACCAGCGGGCGGGTTTCGTGTCCCTCGACGATTGAAACGCTCCGGAACTCGGTTTCCCAAGCCCCGCCGCGTTTGGTAGCCCGGGGGAAGAAGTCGAGGTAAAGTTCCGCCAGGAAGCGACCGTCCTTGTCGGTCACGTCGTAAGCCGTCACCTCGGGATGATAGACCGGGACTTCGGGATTCGGCGTGAAATTAAGGCCGTAGAGCTTATTGGCAAGCAGGAATACCCCCCGCTTCACACTGTCCAACTGCAAGTAAGGCTTCACCAGCTCCTCGTTGAGCTCGTATTTCTCATGGCGGTACTTCTCCGAGTAATAAGCCATATCCCAGGGCATGACCTCGCCTTCGAAACCCTGCGAGCGGGCATACTCCCCGATCGTATTGTAATCCTTCACGGCATACTCCTTGGTCTGGGCAAGCAATTCATCCAGGAAAGCATTGACCGTCTGCGCGTTTTCAGCCATCCGATCGGCCAGCACGTAATCGGCGTACGTCGGATACCCCAACAGGTTGGCGATCTTCAAACGCAGATTGACCATCCGCTTGATGTTCTCCGTATTGTCGAACTCACCGCCCAGGCAGAGGGAGTTGCTGGCTCTCCAAAGCTTCTCCTTCAGCTCGCGGTTGGTCGAATACTCCATGAAAGGGACGTAACTCGGCGCCTGAAGCGTCACCGTCCATCCCTGCTCGCCACGGGCCTTGGCTTCGGCGGCCATACCGTCCCGCACGAAATCGGGAAGCTCGGCCACCTGCGCCGGATCCGTGATATTGATCGTAAAGGCATTCGTGGCAGCCAGCACATTGCGGCTGAACCGGAGCGAAAGCTCCGAAAGTTCGGTCGAATATTGCCGGTACAGTTCCTTGTCCTCATCGGAAAGGTTCGCACCGCTGCGCACGAAACCGTTATAGGTTTCCTCCAGCAATTTCTTGTCCTCTTTCGAAAGGAACCACCCCGGATGTTCATAGACGGCCTTCACACGCTCGAAGAGCTGCGGGTTGAGCGATATGTCGTTGGACAGGGCCGTCAATTTGGGCTGTACGTTCTCGGCCACCTGCTGCATCTCGGGCGTAGCATCCGCTTCGAGCAGGTTGAAAAAAATACCTTCGACCCGCGAAAGCAGCCGGCCCTGACGATCGAGCGCCACGATCGTATTATTGAAGGTCGGCTTGGCTGGATTGTTTACGATCGCGTCGATTTCGGCACGCGACACAGCGATCGCGGCATCGAACGCCGGTTCGTAATCGGACACCCGGATCCGGTCGAACGGCGGGGTTTCGTGCGGCGTATTCCACTCCGCGAGCAAGGGGTTGTTCGTATCAATTTCAGGCAGCTGGGCAACGGGCATCGTATGGTCCGCGCATCCGGCTGCCAAAGCGGTTAAAAATGTCATAACAATCTTTTTCATCGGTTAAATTAGATTTTAGGCTTTTCATTCGGTTCGAGGGTCACGACGGGCACGGCAAGGCTGTCGGCAGGTTCTTCGGGCAGCTCCTCCATCAGGCCACAGGCCACGAGCATCGCCCGTTTATCAGGATCGGCCCCGCGAAAATCCCGGTAGAGGGTCATACCGTCCGCCGAACCGCCCCGAGAAAGCAGCGTCCGGAATTTCCGGGCGGTCGCACGGTCGAATACGTCGCCGGTCTGTTCGAAGGCCCGGAAAGCGTCTTTGTCGAGGACCTGCGCCCAGATATAGAAATAGTATCCCGACGCATAGCCCCCATCGAAAATATGCAGGAAATAGGGATAGCGGTAGCGGGGCTGTATCTGCGGGATCAATCCCCGGCGACCGTACACGGCATCGGCTTCGAACTCGTTCACATCGAAAGGTTCGTACTCCGTAATAGCGTGAATATCCATATCGGTAAGAGCGGCAGCTACCAGTTCGGTGACAATGAAGCCCTGGTTGAACTTGCCGCTTTCGCGGATGCGCTTGATCAAGCGTTCGGGAATCACCTCTCCCGTCGTATAATTGATCGCATAGTGGCGCAGCACTTCGGGTTCGGTCGCCCAATTCTCCATGATCTGCGAAGGGAGCTCCACGAAATCGCCCTCCACCCTGCCGAGCGACCGGTATTTCACGTCGGCGAAAAGCGCATGCAGCCCGTGCCCGAACTCATGAAAAAGGGTCTGGACCTCATCGAGCGTAAGCAGCGAAGGCGTCAATTTGGTCGGCGGAGTAAAATTGCATACGATGGCGACCACAGGAGCGATGCGTTCGTCGCCTTCGTAGCGCTGGCTGCGGAACGCGGTACACCACGCACCGCTGCTCTTGCCGCTGCGCGGAAAAAAGTCGAAATAGAGCACGCCCAAATGAGTCCCGTCCACGTCGAGCACCTCATATACCGAGCAATCCTTGTGGTAAACCGGTGCGACCAACGGACGGAACGTAATCCCGTAAAGCCGGTTCGCCAGCGAAAAAGCGCCTTCCCGAACATTTTCGAGCGAAAAATAGGGCCGCAGCGCAGCATCGTCGAGTGCATATTTGTCCTTGCGCACCTTTTCGGCGTAATACCACCAATCCCAGGGTTCGAACGTCGCCCCCGGCACATCCCGCTGCAACATCGTATTCATCTCGGCCATCTCTTCCTTGGCCCGATCGAGCGCCGGAGTCCACACTTCGTTCAACAACTCATAAACGGCAGCGGGCGTTCCGGCCATCTGGTCGGCCGTCACATAAGCCGCATAGGAGGGATAGCCCAGCAAGCGGGCTTTCTCGTTGCGCAAGCGGGCGAAATCGTTCACCAGAGAGCGGTTATCGTACTCGCTGCCTTCGTTGCAGCGGTCGATATACGCTTTGTACAACTGCTCCCGCAAATCGCGTCGAGCAGAATACGTGAGAAACGGAATCCGGCTGGAAGCGTCGAGCGTAACGACCCACGCATCGTTCATCCCCAGCTCCGCAGCCTTCTCCCGGGCTATGCCCTGCACGCTTGCAGGAAGTCCGTCAAGCTGTTTATCAGTCAGTTTCAGCACGAAATCATTCGTCGCCCGAAGAACATTATTGCCGAATTTCACGGGCAGCAGCGCCAATTCGCCGTTAATTTGGCGCAACCGCTCCTTCTGCTGCGGATCGAGCAGCGCTCCGGCCCGCACGAATTTACCGTAAATCTTCTCCACCAGGCGCGTCTGCACGGCATCGAGACCCAAGCTGCCGCGACGGTCGTAAACGGCTTTGATCTTGTCGAAAAGCACCTCGTCGAGCAGAATATTGTCCCGATGGGCGGCCAGCAACGGCATCGCCTGCTCTTTCGCAGCCAATAGCTGATCGTTCACGTCGGCCGAACAGAGCATGTTGAAAACCAGCCCCACCTGCTCCAGCATCAAGCCCGAGCGGTCGTAAGCCAGGATGACATTCTCGAAAGAGGGCTGATCGCCGTTGGATTTGATGGCGTCGATCTCGGCTTCCTGGATCGACATCGCCCGCTGGAAGGCAGGCAGAAAATGTTCGGGCCGGATCCGGTCGAAAGGAGGCACGCCGTAGGGCGTTTCCCACTCCTCGAAGAACGGATTCTCCGCCACCTCTTTGCGCTGGTTGCATCCCGTAGTCATAAGCAGAATCAATGAAATTAAAAATAAAGAATATCGCTTCATCGGTTCGTTGGATTTTATTTACCTTTGCAAAGGTAAACAATTTATAAAAAATGCAACTGTTTTACGCCCCCGATATCGTTCCTCCGGAATATACGCTCAGCGAGGAAGAGTCGAAACACTGCATCCGCGTGCTTCGCATGACCTGCGGCGAAGAGCTGCACATCACCGACGGCCGCGGCAACCTCTACCGCTGTGAAATCGTGGACGACAATCCCAAGCGCTGCCGGGTGCGGGTGCACGACACCAACAGCGAATTCGGCAAGCTGCCCTATCGCCTGACGATGGCCGTCGCCCCGACGAAAAACAACGACCGGTTCGAATGGTTCCTCGAAAAAGCCACGGAAATCGGGGTCGCGGAGATCATCCCCCTCGCCACGGAGCATAGCGAGCGACGCACGCTCAAGCCCGAACGGGAGAACAAGGTCATCACGGCTGCCGTGAAACAGTCGCTCAAAGCCTACCACCCCCGCCTGCACGAAATGACCCCGCTGCGACAGGTCATCAAGCAGCCCTTCGACGGACAGAAATTCATCGCCCACTGCGACGCTCCCCGTTCGGCCCTGGGCAAGGCATTCCTGCCCCGCATCCTGCACAAAGGAGGCGACGTACTGGTTCTGATCGGGCCGGAAGGGGACTTCTCGCCCGAGGAGATCGACCTGGCCGTCCGGGGAGGTTTCCGCGAAATCACGCTCGGCTCGCAGCGCCTGCGCACGGAAACGGCCGCCGTCATGGCGACCGCATTGGTGGCTGCCGCCAACGAACCCGAAATCGGAACGGACGACAGACAACCGTCTTCAAAACCGGCACAATGAAACAACTTTGGGAAATATTCTGGTCGTTTTTCAAAATCGGACTCTTCACCTTCGGAGGCGGCTACGCCATGATCCCGCTGATCCAACGCGAGGTGATCGACCACCGCAAGTGGATCCCCGCTTCGGAATTTCTCGACCTGCTGACCCTGGCACAATCGGTCCCCGGCCCTATTGCGATCAACACGGCCGTCTTCGTCGGATACAAACGCTCGGGGCTCCGAGGCGCCTGCGCATCGCTGCTGGGCGCCGTGCTGCCGTCGTTCCTCATCATCCTGGCGATCGCCCTCTTCTTCGCGGGCATCCGTCAGAACCCCGTCGTCGATGCAGCCTTCAAAGGAATGCGCCCGGCGGTCGTTGCCCTGATCATCGCTCCGCTGGTCACCCTCACGCGGGGCATGCACTGGAGCATGATCGTGCTGGCCGCCGCACTGGCCGGACTGATCTGGTGGCTGGGTCTTTCACCGGTACTGATTCTTGCCGCCGGTGCAGGTGCAGGCATCGTCTGGGAATTGTCTATCGCAAAAAAGAGTAAGCAATGATATTCTGGGAACTGTTCGTCAGCTATCTGAAAATCGGATTCTTCGGCTTCGGCGGCGGTTACGCCATGCTGTCGCTGATCCAAAACGAAGTGGTCGTCCAGCACGCCTGGATGACCAACGCCGAATTCGCCGACATCGTGGCCGTATCGCAGATCACGCCCGGCCCCATCGCTATCAATTCGGCGACTTACGTGGGTTACACAGTTGGAATGCAAAGCGGCAGCGTATGGTACGGTATTCTGGGCTCGGTCATTGCGACTTTCGCGGTCTGCCTGCCGTCGATGACGCTGATGATTCTGGTCGCCCGCTACATCGCCCGGCTCAAGGGCAATCCGCTGGTAAGCGGCGCCATGCGGGGACTCCGCCCGGTAGTGATCGGCATGATTGGGGCGGCCGCGCTCCTGCTGATGTTTCCGCAGGACGCAGGCGACGCCAGCTTCATCGACTTCTGGAGTTGGATTCTCTTCGGCGGCGTACTCGCAGGCTCCTACTTCAAACTCAATCCGATCCTGATGATCGTCCTCTCGGCTGCCGCAGGCATCGCGATTTATCTTTAACCGCTTACTCTCCTCCGGCGACGAAGAAGATGCCGCCCGTAAAGAGCACTACCAGGAAAGAGATCAGGGCCAATGCCGTAAGCACCATGAATCCGATGTGCACGAAGCCCCATTTCTCGCCTCCGTGCGGCAGTTTCGGCGAGGTCAGAGCCGCGATAAGACCCACGATCGGCGTAAGGATCAGACTTAAAACGATCTCGATCTTCTCGATCAGTCCGCCTGTAATAAAGGAATAAATATAAATTCCTGCCTCTGCCACTGCGATCCAGCTTGCCTTTAATGGCAGTACCATCATAAACAGTACCTGCATATCCGGGAACATCAGGGCAAATACAAAGAAGAAAGAATAAACTAAATAAGTTGGAAACAGGG
>OGQS01000580.1_pt1 | contig 25724 bp, 23 predicted proteins | sample 1553331 | NCBI WGS metagenome assembly OGQS01 (sample SAMEA2580012, study PRJEB22360) | human gut metagenome | biome: human gut; feature: human-associated habitat; material: faeces | place: Denmark | collected 2008/2010
AAATTATTATTCTTGTGATATAAAAAAGGCGGCATACAATATTTTGTATACCGCCTTATTATGAATAAAAAGGAGAATTTCTGGCTTGATTATAAATCAGTCTGTGTAGTACTGAAACGCAAAATCATACAGTTTTTTCATGTTTAAGTCAAAGCTTTCTCGGCACTCGTCATACAGCCCCGGATTTTCTTTGAACATAGCGGCAAAATCAACTTCAATGTCAATGATGAGCCTGTCGCTTGTTGCCTGGCCAAAACGAAGAACATATTTTTTATCAATTGAGATGTATTTGTTTTTTATGAAATAGGCGTATGCCTCCTGCTTAACAAATTCATCTTCGCTTAAAATACAGATGTACGTTCCGTCCGGTTTTTCTTTCAGAAACAAACTCTCGTCGAAGTAAGTGTCACTGATTGTTGTGTTTTTGAGCTGTCCGTCTTTTACTCTTTCAAAATAAAGTGTTATCATATATCTTTTTCCTTTCGTTTTTTGATTATTTTTGTTGCTGATGTAATAATTTTTACATAAATCTGTCTTCCTTTCATAAATAAAAAAGGACAGTTACCTGAATAGAATTACTAATCGAAATAACTGTCCTTTGTGCGATATTAACTTGTAAAATATAAAAAGAGCCATCAGCGCAATGTCTAATGACTCTTAATAACAAATAACTAAAAATATATTTAACTTATATCAATATTATACCATACAATTTTGTATTTGTAAATAGTAAATTAGAAAATTTGTTCGATGTTTTTTAATTATACAAATATGAAATATTGCAAACCTCATATCGATTGTGGCCTAACATCTGGGAGCATATAATAAGCGCCTGCTTGTCATAAACAATACCTTTCTTGTCTTTCCTGCAGTAGACTTTTTCCGAAAAGGGCAGGGTGCTGAGATCACGTCTTTCAGCGTCATATACTCTCTGACAATATTGCGCCCTGTAACCGTGAGTGTTAGCGCACTTGTTAACGTGCGGAAATACTTTTCCGTCTTTTGCTTTATTGCATAATGAAACGCATAACTCTAATTCTTCAGGGCTCCCGTAAAGCTTTGTGTGCCTCTTTAGCCCGCCTTTTGTTCCTCTGGTAACACCGATAATCACGGAGAGCCGAACTCGTCAAAATAAAGGTCTGAGCCCCTTATATTCCTAAGCTCATTAAGCCTCAGTCCTGAGCATCTGCAAAAGGTGACCTGTTCCATATTGTTTTTCTCACTGAAACGCTTGTTGCTTTTTTCCATATCTCTCGAACGCTTAACGTCCTGCCTTCTTTTAGGCGGGATTTTTGTTTTGAAGTAGGAGTAGGGAACACGGCAAAGCTTGCAGAGAGCTGACCTCTTTGTTGAAACAGTCCAGGGGGACTGCCCCTGTTCAAGAGACCACTGAAGCCATTCGTCACCGTGGACCAGCATATCATCAATGCTTTTGAGTTTAATGCCTTTTTCTTTGGCCCAGTCAACCATGTAGTTTAGCTGCTTTATGTAAGTCCTCATTGTGTTGAATGAGTAAATGTATTTGTATGCCGTGTGATATTTCTTTGCTTCGTAACGAGACTCACCGAACCGACACATTGATTTTAATTCTTTTTCGATTTGATAGCGTATACTGCCGTTTTTAGACATAGGAGCACCTCCGTAAAGTTATTTTGTTAAAGAAAATACACACCGTTTTTAAACAGCTTGGTGTTGCTGTTTGCTGACTGCCCCGTACAGTCAAATATGCCTTTATTGCCTCAATAAGAGGGTTAACCCGGCAAAACAAAATAACTTACTTAACTCCTATTAACTTTTAAAACTCACCACCTGCAATAACATTGAAACTTCTTTTTCGGGTAAAAAGAAAAAGTCACCTCCAAATTAGAGATGACTTAAAAATTTAATGACTGATATTTGATTAACTTATATTACTATTATACCATATTTTAGTCCCTTTTGCAAATAAGTTTAATAATCAATAAGAGTGAAAAACTGTACTGATAATGTATTAGTATTGATTATATAGTTGAAAAAAGTTATACTGTTTATAATGGTATTAAATTTCAATTATAATATAGAAAATGAAATAAGTTGAGTGTACAATTATGGAGAATACAAAAAAACAGAACTGTGTGGAAAAAGACGATGAATTAATTTCATTGGGTGAAGTTTCTTCCAACAATGATGATAAGCAAAATCATATCCCTTCAAAAATACAAGCTGACACACTATTTACATTCTGCACGGAACTTGATCATATAATACCATCAATAAGGGAGAAAATGATTTCTCCAAGATACTGTGAAGAAAATATTAGTTATTTAAAGATACGTGGAGTTGCTAAAATTGCGTATCCTATGAAATGTTTTTGCGATATTAATTTGCATCGTCTTGAGGAACATTTGCAATGGTACGGTTATTACGGTTTAGCTTTCTCAAAAGAATGGGGAATGAGGAACCATATACAACCGGTTCAGTATATAAATCCAGACTCTAATTTATGTAAAGATTTTACAACCGCATTTTCAGCTGCTCTTGAATTAGATACTGATAACGAGTCTCCTGCGCAAATAAAAATGAAAAACTTTTTGCTTCATGAGATGATGTATTTTAAGCCATATGAAGGAGAAATTAGAAATCGAAACACTCGAATTCTTGAAAAAAAGTGTTTTACTGATGAATGTGAATGGCGATTCATTCCCGATTTAACAGCAGAGGAATATGCACAGGCATATTATAATGAAAAAATATTAAATGCAGGCATTTTAAGTGATATTAGCAACTCTATGTTTGGAAATCCAAGAATATCTTTGAGTTTCGATTACTCTGATTTAAAATATATAATAGTTAAGGCTAATGATGATTTTAATATATTGGCAGAAGAAATTGCAAGTTTAGGTCTAAGCACTATTGAAGAGCGCCAATTGCTTTCAAAAGTTATTGTATGGGATGTGTCAAAGGGGGATTTTTAATGTTTGCAGATTTTAATAAAGTATTTAAAAGTGATCAACAAGCTCAATTAACTATTCCTTCTAAATACATAAAATATTTGAATGATACTCTTCCAGAAGGAATGGAGTACAATGTAGATAAAAGAGGTAATTGCGTTATAACAACAAAAGATGATAAGTTTACAATTTCAGGATTTGAATTTGCACCTAATGATGAGCAAAAAAAGATTCTCGGAGATCATTTTACTTTTGAAGATTTATTCAGTTATATTAATAATTCACAGCAACCTATGAAATTGAAATTGAAAAAAGAGGGAATTATACTTTTGAACGGCAAGAAGGTCCGTATTGAAAAAATTAAATATAATCTTTTCAACCCAATTCGGAAAGACTTATATGAATTTTATATGTATCCTCAGAAATTCCAAAATCCCGTTTCAATAAAAGTTGGTTGTTCAAAATGTGAACGCACAGTAAAGGTAAAAAGAGTACCGCATAATAGTGTTTCAATTCATGCTTATGAATCAGAAGAAAAAGAAGCATTTTTCATTAAATTTTTAATTGACACAAAAAAAGACAAATTTAAACTGAATTTTTCATTGAATGTGTCCAACGCAAAGAAAATTCGGGATATTGTTGAGTTTGCATCAATTTATAATGCTTTTATAGATGGGAATGGTACTTTCCTTGGAAAACCATTGAAAAGCAAATTAGAAAATACTGATGTTAAAAAATTTGACAGCAATAGTATTCTCTTTTGGGAGAAAGTATTAAAAATTGAGGAGACACTTAGCGTTTCGTTTGAGCCTCCACTTGATGATGTTAATTTTGACACAATGTGTTTAGTTGAGGAATTATACCAAAACTTAATTAATAAAGTTCCTATCAGAAGAGCAGAAAAAATTGACTCCATTGATTTTGATTACTCTAATAAGGCTATAGATAAATTGATTGGAAAATCAATTCGTTTAATGTGTAAGGAAACAAGAAATTTTGAACTTTTTGGAATAACTATTGAGTTGCAATGCATTAACTATATATTTAATTCAGTGATTGAAAAGTATGATGAAAAAGACCAAATCCATAGAATAATACTTGTTGACGAAAGTGAGAATAAGAAACAGTATACCTCCTCAATGTGTTGTGAGTCTGAAGATGAATTGGAAAAATATAATAATGCTGGCAGACAAGATAATTTTGAACTTTTTCGGGATGCAAAAGCAGCATCTGAATATTTAAAATATTAAAACATGCAAGTCATTATCATATTTTTGCATGGTTTTTATTATCAAAGATGGTATCATTTGATACCATCTTTGTTATTTGACTTGCCATATTAAATGGGGTACAATTAAGTATAAATTTAAAATAACTTTCAAGTTTGTAGAGTTAGCATTACTTAGACTAGACGTGGTTATCGATGAAGATTTATTGCAAATCCAGACAGGGAAATTATTATGTCTGTTTTTGACGAAGCCAAAGAAGGATTTGGCGAAGCTATTGAATTTGAAAAATGGTAATATCAATGCTAAAACTGCAAAATTAACAAACGAAGATAAAAATGGTTACAATCAAGTCCGAAAATCAATATTGGAGGCAATAAACGAATTTAATAAGCGAAGCAATTACAAAAAAGAAATTACATAAAGAAATATTTATTGATGGAATGTATCAACAAGCAACGGTACTGTTAAGTCAAATTAATAAGAATAAATAAAATGTGTAAGTTGAGGAGATAATAAATGAATATTTTTTTAGTTGGAAACGGATTCGATTTGTATCACGGTTTACCTACTAAATACGAAAACTTTTTGCACACAATGGAATACATAATTGATCATAAGGATAAGGACTTTGCGCAGTTTCCTGTTGGCATGATTTTTTATTTAATGTCTATTGATAAGAAAGATAAATTTATTGAACAGGTATATAAAAATCACAAGAAAATATATGATGAAATCAATTTTGAAAACAATGATTTCGACATAATATTATCTCTTTTGGATAATAGGTGGCTAAGGTATTTCATTGATTCTTTTAACAAAGATTTGGGATGGATTGATTTTGAAAAGGAAATAGCATTTGTATTGAGAAATTTATATTGCTTTTTGGAATCTGCAGGTGTTTCTGAAGAAAATGCTAAAGTGCTTTCTGATTTTGATTATTTTTTTGAAGTGGTTGATTCAAAATCAGGTGATTTTCAAGCGGAGAATAATATAAAAATATACGATCAATATGTTGATAAAAGTCCATATAATTTTAATAAATATAAGCCAAACAAAGAAAAAATTAGTGATGAATTATTTGAAAATCTGCAAGAATTGATGTACTTATTAAAGCTTTATTTAAAGTATTTTGTTGAAAAACCATTATCTGCCAACACTGATGAATATTGGATTAGTTCAGCATTTGGCAAGGCAGATTTTTTAGTGGATTTTAATTATACAAATACTTTTGAAGAAATTTACAATATAAATAAAGAAAAGTGCTTTCATTTACATGGAACTGTTGATGGCAAAATAGTGTTGGGAATAAATCCGGATGAGAAAGATGAATTAATGGATTTAAATACTATATTTATAAAATTTAAAAAGTATTACCAGCGAATTGTAAACAGGACTGATAATGGCTATCAAAATTTTATTAAATCACTAAAAGAATCGTATATTAAGTTCAAAAGCCTTTCATATTCAAATTTTATAAATGTTATCGTGGCAGGCCATTCTTTGGATAGAACCGATGAGGATATAATCAAAGAACTTTTCGCCATCGCAAATAAAATTATAATTCTTTGTCATAATGATCAGGTTATCGGACAATACATTACTAATTTAATCACAATATACGGAAAAAGTGCATTCGACGATTTAAGAAGCAGCAAAAATTTAGAATTCATCAGTTATAAAGATTTAAATTTGTTATTAAAGAGTTAGTAACTGCTTGAAATTGACTTAGGCTCTAGGATTAGCCATATTAGAATAGCATCAGCTACTATTGACATATAAAAATTAATGTTCAGCATCTAAGATCTTTATCTCAAATTGAATTGCAAAAACCACTACTTTAATATAAAAATAAGAATATAACACTTAACATGAAAGGGATCTATAAATGAACGAGATTAAATGTCCTAACTGCGGAAAGGTTTTTCAGGTTGACGAGGCCGGATACGCCGCAATTATAAAGCAGGTCAGAGATGAAGAATTCAAAAAAGAGCTTGAAGAGCGTGAATTAGCGATAAAAAGCGAAAAGGACTCGGCTCTTAAACTGGCTAATGCTGAGAATGAAAAAATACTTCAGGAAACAACAGCCGAAAAGGATAAAATAATATCAAATCTTCAGGCTAAAATAGAGTCTCTAAATGAAAAGATGTCTTTGGAGATCGATAAAGCGGTAATCGAAAAAGGCAGGGAATTATCTGAAAAATCACAAAAAGAGTTATCGGAAAGCTCAGCAAAAATACATAAGCTCGAGTCAGAATTGGAAACGAGCAAAAAAGAAATGCAGCTTGAATTGGAAAAAGCCATTTCGTCTAAAAATGAAGAAATAGCTGAGCTTAGAGCTCAACTTACAGCTAAAGACACAGAAAAACAGCTTGCAGTTTCAAAAGCAATATCGTACAAGGATAAAGAGATAAGCGACAAGTCCCAGGAAATCCTTAGGCTGAACTCTAAAATCGAAAGCGCTGCCAGCGAATATAAAATCCAGGAAAATGCACTTAAAGAAAAGTATGAAGAACAGCTAAAAGGAAGAGACGAAAAGATAGCCTACTACAAGGACTTAAAGGCTAAGCAGTCGACTAAAATGGTAGGGGAAAGCCTTGAACAGCACTGTGAGATTGAATTTAACAAACTTCGTGCAACCGGCTTTAAAAATGCTTATTTCGAAAAGGATAATGACGCAAGAAGCGGCAGTAAGGGAGACTATATATACAGAGAAGTTGACGAAAATGGTGTTGAGATAATTTCAATAATGTTTGAAATGAAAAATGAAATGGATACTACTGCCACTAAGCATAAAAACGCTGATTTCTTCAAAAAACTCGACAAGGACAGAAATGAAAAAAACTGCGAATATGCAATACTTGTCTCACTGCTCGAAGCAGATAACGAGTTATATAATTCCGGTATTGTAGACGTTTCTTACAAATACGACAAGATGTACGTAATTCGTCCTCAGTTTTTCATTCCCATGATCACATTGCTTAGAAACGCCGCTCTTAATTCGTTAAAGTTTAAGCAAGAATTAGTTGAAATAAAGAATCAAAATATTGACATAACTAATTTTGAGCAAAATCTCATGGATTTCAAAGACAGCTTTTCAAAGAATTATCAGCACGCCCATGATAGGTTTATCGATGCAATTGCTGAAATAGATAAATCGATAGATCACTTGCAAAAAATCAAGGAGAACCTGACTAAATCGGACAATCACCTGAGACTTGCTAATAATAAGGTTGAGGACGTTTCAATAAAGAAACTGACAAAAGGGAACCCAACAATGCAAGCGAAATTTGCTGAACTAAAAAATGACTAATACGAAAAATTTTAAAATTTGCATTGCTGTTTATCATTATAAATATGACAAAAAAGGAAGTGCTTTTGCACTTCCTTTTTTGCTTTTCGCAATATGGAGGATAACCATCTATCTGAAAAGTGTCAGGCACTATTCAGATGGGGTTACTTATTACTATTTACTGTTTTACATCACACAATAATTAATTGGTTACACAATCATAATAAAGAGTACTCTCTGTTGACGAGTCTTTCCAGTAGTACCAAACTTGTGTACAACCGTTAGCAAAATATCTCATTGAGTCAGAATCGGTTAAATAAGATGTCACCGTTTTATAGTCAGACTGCTTAAAGTCAACCTGATCATTCAGTCCGTTAGCACTATCCATTTCAACAACTTTAAATCCGGATTCAGCACCATATTTGGGGAACTGTCTGAACCAGTTGTCAATAACCCACTTCTTCTGGGAAGCTGTCAGAGGCTTATTTGAGCTCTGAGTAGATTTCTTAGTCGTAGTAGTCTTTTTCTTTGTAGTAGTTACCTTCTTTTTTGTAGTGGTAACCTTCTTCTTGGTCGTAGTCACTTTTCTGGTTGTAGTATTCTTATTAGCAGTTGTATTGCTTTTTGTCACAGCGCTGCCTGAGTTGCTTCCAGACGTCCTTTCAGCGGTTGTCTGAGAACTTGTCTTGGAAGTCAAATTACCGCTCTTAGAAGCCGTTGTAGAAGCTGATTTACTGCTTTCTGTTACAACAGTTGTAAGCGCTTTACCATTTTCATCTGTAACAGCTTTACCGTCATCATTTGTAACTGTAACAACACTCGTTGTACTGTTAGAAGTGCCCTCTGTTTCCTTTGTTTTATCGCTTGCACAAGCAGCAAAGATGCTTGAAATAATAACTGCTGCCATTACAACAGCGATGATTTTTGTTTTTTTCATGTTTTCCTCCTGAAATTTAAAATAATATCATTTGCTCTTTTAAAAGAGGATTTGCTTTATTAAAAAAATGGGTTTAATCTGCACTTTTTTAAAACGGCATAAACAGAATATAAAACGCGTCACCGTCATAGTAGCAGTAAAGTCTTACAACACCTTCTCTGAGAGCAAGGTCGGCATATTCCTTGCATGTTCTCAAACAAGAACCACTGTTCATAAAATCCTGTGCATCATCTATCTGTCCATCCCAACTTGATGCGTTTGGACGAAGTGATGTATCAATGTTTCCGCCCTTACTTCTGATATAAGCATTAGTCTTTGAACAGATTTCAGATGGGGTTACATTTTTTGTAGATTTCTTTGTTGTTGAAGCAGTGGTTTTATGTACCTTCTCAGTAGTTGATCCATTAATTGCAGTTGTCTTATCTTCTGAAGTGTTTGTGTCTGTTTCAATTGTGGAATCAACGGTAACTGTAGTGTCATTTACTGCCGTGGTTTCTTTATCCGTTTTTCCTGAGCAGGCGGCAAACGAACCGGCTACAATGATCATTGCCGCAAACACAAGAACAATCTTTTTTAATCTCATTCTCTTCCTCCTATTTTTAACATTTGAAATTGTTGTCCCATTACGAAAATCACTAATTTGAAAAACATAACTGTTTACCCCTCTTTCTGAGGTGTAAAACAGTCTTTTTTCGGCACAAAAATCTTTACGGGCTTTGAACATTGTCTGCACTTATCTATTACGAATTTTGTACCTCTTGAATATCCATCCCAAAACGCCAAAACAACGTCTGAGTAATCAACAATAAGTACATTTCTTTTAAGCGGGGCAGTGCGTCCGTATTTGTCATACTCCGGCATGAATTCTGTCAGCTTAATGTTATTGTTAAGCGCGTATTCTCTGGCACAGGTGTCAACGCCTTTAGCGCCTCCGGAAACTATCTCAGTTACATTGCTGGGGAGATATTGACCTAAGTTTTTGACCATTAAATTTCGTGAACCGATAATTGCAACTTTCATAACCATCACTGAACATAAAATGAATATATAATGTGTTCATATTACACATTATAACACACAATGAGCATAAAATAAACACAAAATATATTTATGCGAGGTTTTTTTATGGCTATTAAGAGCTTGTCTATCAGAATAGACCAGGAATTACTTGATAAACTGCACGTTGTGGCAGACTATGAGGGCCGTTCTGCCAACAGTCAGATACTGATTTTAATCAGAGACTGCGTCAAAGAATACGAAAAAGAAAACGGTGAAATAAAACTGTAAAAAAGCGTTTTAGACACAGGGCAGGGAAGAAGCAAAAAATAAATTAATCTGTAGTTTAAGCAGAAAAAAGAGGTTATCAGATGATAACCTCTTTTTATGTGCCCAAATGTGCGCACAGCATATTGCATAATAGAATAAAAATGTGTATTATAAAATTAAACAAATACTGATTTTTTAAAGTGTATATTTTGCCAAATTTTATTAGTGTGTCTTGGAAGTATTTGGCGCTTAAAGATAAAACAATTTTAGGGTGATAAAATGATTTATGTAATATCAGATCTGCATGGCTATCCTCTTGAAAAATTTAAGAAATTGCTTAAAAAAGCTGAGTTTTCAGATGATGATTTCCTTTACATACTTGGTGATGTTATCGATAGAAACGGTGACGGAGGTGTTGAAATGCTCTGCTGGCTTATGGAGCAGAGTAATATTCAATTACTTCTTGGAAATCATGAAGCAATGCTTTTAGCCTGCAAATTCGTTTTTGATGAAATTACCGATGAAAGTATTGAAGCGCTAAACGAAGACAAAATCACGTTGCTTAACAACTATATGTTAAATGGTGGAGACGTGACATTGAAATCGCTGAGCAAGTTAGGCAAAAAGTCTCCTGAAACGGTAAGGGATATTTATGATTATCTTGCGGACGCACCGCTTTATGAGGCTGTAACAGTAGGAGGCAATGACTTTATTCTTGTTCACGGCGGACTTGAGAATTTCAGAAAAGACAAAAAACTTTCCGAATATACCGCTGATGAGCTGATATGGTGCTGGCCGGAACTTGATGATGAATATTTTGACAATATTATCACCGTTTTTGGCCACACGCCAACTATGTCATATGGCGATGAAAATAAAGGAAAAATACTGAAAACAAGAACATGGATTGATATTGATGTAGGCGCTGCTTACGGGCAGGAACCCATTTTGCTAAGGTTAGATGATTTTAAAGAATTTTTATTAAAATAATTATAAAAATCAATTAGAAGGTGGAATTTATGGATGAGGTATATGCTTATATAATGACTTTTGATACAGGATTTGCACCTTGTATATATGATGGTAAATTGGATATTGCTTGTTGTAAAACAAATCTAAGATATAAGGTCGCAAAAAATCTTCAAAATAACGTGGAAAATATTTGGGTTATTGGGGTAATAGGAAAAGTAATGGCTAAAAGGCACAAAATTGAAAACTCTTTTTTGTACCGTCCAATATATATCGCAAAATTTACAAAAAGCTCTTTCGTGACAACAAAAGATTATTTTTCTGAGGATGGATTAAGAACAGATCAGAAATGTGGATATTTGTATAAAAATGATACATGGTATATAAGAAAAGGTAATCCTCATGGAGAAAAAAAGTGCAATAAGAATCTTGTAAAAATAGATTTCAAGTCATCAAATAATTGCATAAAAAATGATATTTTTTACAGATACAGAGAAGGTTCTCCTTTAAAAGAGAATTATGTGTTAATAACTGATGATTTTTTATACTATGGCAAAGATTATTATCAATTAGAATTACCAGATAGCTTAATGAAGCAAATAAAGGAAAAACTTGAAAGAGCGCCAAGAAGTTTAGCAAAAATTCAAACAAGTAATAATGAACTTGAAAAAATTATAAATAGTACTAAGAGAACAAAGTCATTATCGGAAGAAGCCTACATTGATGACTTTTTTGTGAAAAATGAAAAAATATGTAAGAGCTGTAATTAATAATAAGCATATCCATTAATGATTTTGATTTATCTTATGTAGGACATTCCAGTCTATCACTATGATTGACAAAATTTTATCGCAAGAAACATTTTACCGAGGATATTATAAAAGTTTTAATGACGCTTTATAATAGGCTTTTATGTAGTTATCTTGTAGGAGTTCTGGATTGCTTTCAACAAACGATACAAACTGTTTAGTTAGGCCGTCCCAATCATTAAAATCACCGGCGTCAAACAGAGACCATCTCATTTGTTCAAGAGACCAGTTGCTCTTTATTGAGTTGTTCAGCATAGAAGTTGTTGCCCAGTTATCAGGATTATCTTTTCCCCCCATGGAAATAGGAACAATGTGGTCAATTGTAGGGCACAATTCCCAATATCCTAAGTGACATTCAGACATCTTCCAGTTCTTTTGATAAGGAAAAGCATCAGGCAGATAATAAGATAAAACCTTGAGAACACCTGGATTTATTAGTCTTTCACCTGAATATCTGTCGATAAAACCATCTTTTTTGAACTGTGCCATTTTTTGGTTTGTGGTATAATTTCGTGTATATCTTTCAAATGGCTGGAATGGATATTCATTAGCGATTATCTGTTCAGCCTCATAAATGTTTTTATTTGTTAAGGCTAAAAATGCTTTTTCTATTGCTTTTATTGGTTTGCTCATAAAAAACTCCAACATAAATTAATATTTTACAAATTGATTTTATCATTGTATAGTTAATATTACAAGTATAGATGCACTTTGAATGCTACGTTAAATGATTTGTTACAGAATTATTTACTGCAGTTTGTAAAAAAACTGTATACTATATTGAACAATTTATCAAAATAGTGTTTACAAGAATTTTTGACTATGGTATAATTATATTGTAAATTAGATAGAAGAAGTAAGGAGTTGTTATTTAAGTAACAACTCTTTTTTACTTAGTTATTTATTAAAGGACAGTTATTGGTTTATTACAACCGATTACTGTCCTTTTTTATATAAAAATTATTATTTTAAGGAGGATTTTTATGAAAAAATCTTTAATAAACAGTACTGACAAATTAGCAGTAGCAACAATTTACAAAGAAGATTTTATAAACTTTCAGATTGAGAGTAAGTCGCCGTTAAGTTTAGTTTACAATGACAGGCATTTTCAGGTTAGGCTGTGGGTGTATAGCTTTTTGTACAGGTATAATTTTCTTAACCCAAAGCGTGACTATGTTTATGCCTTTGATGATACAGATAGATTTTGTATAAAAGTCGCTGTGAATATGTCTCAAATGTTTAGGGATAATCTGTATCTTTACGCAATGCTTTTAAAGACATTTAATGATGACAGATTAGATGTATTTGAAGACTTGTTTGGTGAGTACGCTCCTTTCTCATCAAGTGTTATTGCTTAATTAAAATGAAACAATGGGGGCCATTCCTCCATTGTTTTTTCTAAAGTTTGTTCCAAAGTATGCGAATAATCAAGAAAATAATAATTTTAAAATAGTAATTTAATGATACTTTACATTATCATTAATACTAATAAAATATCGTTTTTAAATGAAAGGGGTGAGTCCGATGTATTAGCGAATATTTTACATAATTCATATGAAAATTAATTACTTGAGGTGATAAATATAATTATTGAATATAACATTTATAAAGAATATGCAGGCGGAACAGTTTTTGAAGAAGTATCTGCCAATAAAAACGTTACACAAATATCCGATTGGAGAAAGGTTTCAGACGGTCAAATGGTAAATATATTTACAGGTGAGGTGAAAGATATAAAAAAGTCAGAAACAAAGGGCGACAATTTAAGAAGTGTTGCAATATCTCTTAACAAAGGCAAAGATTATGCACTTAACAATTTTTGCAATAAGAAGGAAGTCTATTCAATAGATTTTACATATTCATATGAGCAAAAATGGTATGAAAAATTTTCATCTGACATAAAAAAGTTGGTTAAAGAGATTCAAAAAATCAACAAGGATGCAAAGATTATAATTTTTAAAGAAGTAAATCAAAATGGAGTTTATCACGGTCATATGCTATTGACCGATGCATATATTACAGAAGCAATGTTTAGAGAGTTTTGGACTGATGGAGACGAAATAAAGTTTTCGATAATGACGAAAGACATTGATGTTATACGTAAAATAAATTATTTGACAAATATATCAGGGAATACTAAAAAATCATTAAAAAAGAGAAATGCATACAAAAACTTTCCGTCAAATAAGCGTTTGTATTACAAAACAAGTAGTCTGGATACAAATATAAAGATTACAAATGGAAAACTGGATAAAACGAATTTGGAAACGGTACTTAAAACACCTGATGAAAAAGCTTCTAAGACAGGTATTTCCTATGGCACATATATTAAACCTGATGATGAGGATTAGTATTTTATGCGTTGAAAACCAGCTTAAAAACTACTAAAAATTTATAAAAGTAATTTAAACTATTTCCCTTAATGTTGACAAAGGCTTATTTATGATATAATGATATTAATTAGTATCAATAGGCGATAAATGGATGCAATCAAGTTCTCAAAAATACTTTCTTACAAGCATATATCTTGAAGCCACTAATAATGAAAAACAAAGTTTTGTACAGAATAAAATAACAATTAACTTAAAAATTATGTGCATATAAATACAAAAAAGGGAAGCTGTAAAAGTTTCCCTCTCAATTGTCAAATAACTATTTTTAAAACTTGTCAAAAAATATAATAAATGCCAATGAAACTTTAAGTCCGTGCTCAAATCTCCTGCTGAAAAGCAGAGTCCCAAGACATCTCATTCAAAATTTGCCCCAAGTCTAAACATTCATTATTTTTAATTTAAATAATCAGATTTTTTTATAAGTGATTACATCACTAAAGTCACCGAGCGGAGAGCGAAAAATATATTGCTCATTTTTGCATTCTCATATTTTGTACCATATTAATCTCCCAAAAATCACTTTTTCTTATATTTAGATTCGCCGATTAAACGCCCAATAAGTGTGCAAAGAATAGGAGCTCCAATCACGCCAATCAGGAAACCAATAATATTATCAGTTGAATTAGATAACATTGATAAGAACATTATCAGAGCAATTAACGCTCCGATAAAGAGTCCACCAAAAGTCCACGGAGCAACAGCCTTATCATGTTTATTTGTCTTTGCTTTTTGTTCTTCTTCCTTTTTAATTCTGTATGTTACAGATTCATAACTCGGATCCAGTCTTTTTATTTTTTCTTCTGCAATTTCAATTGCTCCTTCGGAGTTATTGACCATTTTTTCGACATTATTATCATTCAGAACATCTAAGAGAAGGTAATATCTAACATAAGATTTGAGATCATCAACTATAATTGAATTAAGTTCTTTTGCTATTTTTTCGTGCGATGCGTCGGAAAAATATTTTTCTAACGAATCTGCCATTTTTTTCTTTAGCTTAGAAATGCAAACCGCTCGTTCTACCAAATCATTTAATGTACCTTGCACATTGGAAAATTGTCTATAATGAGACCTTGCCCAAACAATCCAGGTGTTACAAAGAATATTTATTCTTATATCAATTTCCTTCGCAATTAGCCATTTTTCATCTGCATCTATATTGCTTATATTAATCAAGTGAAATATTGTATCTAATTCCTGAGCTAATTGCAAAGCTGAATATTCCATATTCATCAAATTCGTGCTTCTCGCTTTAAAGTAGCTAAAATAAAACACTGCTTCCCAATCCATCGGGTTTTCTAATGCAATCATCTCATAATATTTTGCCGCCAACTCAATATTGCAATTCTCTTTTGCTCGTCTTGCCATTATGTATAGATTTTTTAGCTTTTCCGAAACATCCAACTTTATTGAGATATGTCTATCTTCCAAATCTTTTGCCATAATTTGTTCAATTTCTTGATTTGAATATTTTGTTCCGCACGACTGGCATACAAACAGTCCATCTTGCATTATTACATCTGTACTACCGCACATTTTACAAGTTAACACTTTCATTTTCTTTTACCTCTGTTTATTTTTATAAATTTTACATAACACTTCTAATTTATCATTATACCTATTTCTTTATTTAATACAAGAGAATCGCATTAAAAAGTATGATTTATTCATAATTTGTCATTTTTACACACAACAAATAATCATTAACAGAGACAATTCATTTCAATCTGTTAAACTGACAAAACTCATAAATAGCATAAAAAAACAGAGAAGTTTTTCAACTTCTCTGTTTTGCATTAAATATAATTTTTTTAATGGTGTAGTAAGTGATGTAGTAGCCAGATTTAGGCTCTTAAATTCCTTAATTTTATGCGGCCTTTGATGTTTTCTTTAGTATAGTCCTATGGTACACTACATTAACCATGTAAAAGTCGTACTTTTCCACGTTGTTTGGTTATTGAACTTTTCTGTAAATGAAACTAAAAACTGCATCTTGATTTTCATTGAAAATATTGTAACAACAGAATTTTTGGATAGACTTGATTCCATAATAAATGAAACTGAAAAAGATGAAATGACTCAAAAATATGTATGAATTCTATTTTTCGCATAATTAAGAATTAAAATAAGAAAATAATAAATCACAAACTATTGTAAAAATAGAATGGTGCTTTAGTTAAGATGAATATAAAAAATCGTCACTATTTCGTCACTAAAACTTGACTCGTCATCATCACGTCATTATTATTAGAAAATTTTGAAACTATGCAACTGAGCAAAAAAGCGTGAGGGCAAGGCATACGTATGTAGGTGAACTGATAACAAATCGTTGATAAAGTAGCTTATCTGACGAACATAACAGTGGATAGTAAAGCAGCTAAACGATAATTAAAAAATCTTAAAGATTTTTCCAGAAACCAGCGCATTACTTAAAACTCCTGAAGATAAAATAATCAAATTCGGTGTTGGGTATCATACCTTTGAAATAGCATGAGAAAAAGATTTATTATTTGATGTCATACAGTTATAAATTTAGGTTTTAGGTGATATAAAAGCCATTGCTTTAGAACTTTTTTTAGCATACATGAAACACGAAAAAGTTTGCGTAAAATTAGAAAAAATCTGCGTAATTTTGCGTAAAATGTGCGTAAAATTTTTAAAAATGGCTTAATATAGGGAAAAATCGGACCTTTTTAAAGGCCTCCAAAACCGCGTGCCGAGGGTTCAAGTCCTTCTGACCCTGCAAGCTATTAGCCCAAATCAAATCTGAGCTTGGCATCATTATCAAGCAAGCTCCCTTTCATGTCATTATATCTACTTGTAAATTCTCTGTTGCTTTGACCAATAGCAAAAAATATCTTTTTTATTTCTTCATAAGCTTCTTCGTATTTTCAAACTTTTTCTCTATCATCCGTTGTAATTACAGCTCTACTATGACTTTCTTGCTATGAGTTTGATACTGCCTATTTTTATTTTTCATAATTTCAACTTCCTTTCTTTTGTTAAAAATATGAACTACCATTGAAAAAATTTTTTTATTTTGATATACTTAGTTAATACAAAATTTGAAGAGGTTAGTTAAATGCTTGAAGAATTAGTTGTAAAATATAAAAAAGCACCATATTTTCTTTTGGGATTTATTATTATTACTTTTTCAATAATTATGATTGTTATGTTTGTAAATACAGGCGCAAAGACTCCTTCTACTTGCGAGCAAGTAAATGACGTTCTTGTTAATTTAGGGTACAATTCTGCAGATTCTACTGATTATTATGTAAAACAAAATTCAAAACTTAAATCGAGTGTTGCGGGAAATAACGGTAATGTAAGTTTTTACTTCTTTGAGTTTGACGATAATGATAGTGATAGTGCCTTATTGACGTTTGAAAATATACAAACTCAAATTAACAAAAAAAGAGAACTTGGATACCATGATTGGGATGAACATTATAATAATTATGCTATGTATTCTATGAGTTCAAATGGTATATATTATATGACTATATGGGTTGGAAATACAGCAATATATGCATATTGTGACGAAGAACATACAGGTGAACTTGGTGAAATTTTAACAGCGATTGGATATCAAAGTTAATAACAAAATATATGTTGACGTTTATTTAATCATTATGATGCTAAAATGTATGTTTTAGATTTGTAAGTTAATTTGTTTTAATTAAGAATAAAAAATGAAAAAGTAGCAATTTTAACAATATGATTGATTAATTTAAAATGTAAATATTTAAAAAAGGCTTGCAAGCGCAAGCCTTTTTTGTGTAATAAACTTGGTATGGAAGGAATTTTTTGCCTGCCTCTTGCGCAATATAATTTGTTAATCTGAAATATTTGTAATTGAGTAAATATCTCCAGAATTAGCATAAAGAAGAAATTCAATTATATCATTCTCATTTCTTGTTTTTCACAACTTTCCGGTTTTTACAGCGTTAATAAAACAAGTTGTTGAATGTTTTGCAATTATATGGGATAATTGAACTGTAAAGGAAGTGATTTTATGACTGAAAAGCTTCAACTTAACACAATTAATATTCCTTCTGGTATGTTACACGATCAACGTTTATTGTCTGCAAATTTAACAGACAATCAATTAATATTTTCTTTTGAGATATATTTGAATGAGAAAGAATATAGTGGTAGTGATTTTTACGAAAAATATAAAAGATTCAACCGCTGCGATATGATTGTTCAAATGAAGAACGAGCCAATCAATGATTTTGCTTTGATAAGCAGCGTTGATAAAAATGGAAAGTTCGTAGGCTTTGACATGAAAATTGATGAATTTATTAGTGTAATAAATAAATCCGAATCAGCGTTTTTGTTTTGTTATACTAATGGCTTTATTTTCAGAGTAGAATTTGCTACAAATTTTTATAATTCAAAAGGCATGAAAAAATATAAAAAATATAATACGTGCCATGCTGAGATAGAAGCTGAGTCAGTTAGCTGGAATTGGTATATAGAATAGGAAGTATTTATGTTTTATAAATTTAGCTATCATAGTTTTTTTTAATTTGCTTATAAGGTTAATTACATTTATTATGCAATAATTATCAAACAGATAACAGCAAACCCCTGTTCAATATTGAACAGGGGTTTGCTGCTTTTGGGATATATAGTTATTTACAAATAATTACATATCCCGTTCGGGAAGGTATACTAAGATGGATTGTGTTGTTTTTTACAGGTGTGTCTTTTATAAACTCATTGCCGTTTTCGGTTATACGGTAAACTTCTGCGCTTGTTTTATTTTTCTCGTTTATGGTCCAGTTGCGTTCATCACCGTTTTTGCTGTAGGCAATGTATGTACCTTCTTTTTGAATTAAGGGGATGCAGAGATTGTCTCCGTCTTTTATAATCGTTCCGTTTTGAGTAATCCGTTTTTCTTTTCCGAAGGAAATTACGCCGTCGGAAAATTCACAGTATTTATGTCTGCCTTTTCCTTTGATTGAAAGACGTTTATGAGAATTGAGGAAATGACCCGGAAATTGATATGTTGCAAAACGATATATAAAGTCATTTGCCCAGTTTTTATTGTCTTTATTTACGATATCCTCTCCGTGCATATTGCCGTAGAAAATGTTGTTATATATCTTTTCTCTGAACTCGCCGCCGCAATAAATCTGTGGAGGTGTATCGACAAGTTCTTTTTCGGTCATTCGATAACACCACCAGCTTAGAGGAATTAAACCTACTGTGTCCATAGGTGCTGATTTGAAATGATCTCTGGGTAAACCGAAAATATGTCTGTTCGGAAGACTATTACTTTCCTTATAAGTAAATTCAGAAGTAATATCTATACCTCTGGATTTAACATATTCAATCATTTTTCGCCTTGCATCCTGCATTTCTTTTATGCTCACTGATGGGCTGTAATTTTTGTAGCATTGAAAATTATCAACGTGAATAGTGCCGGTTTCTGCAATAAAAGGAAAAGTATCAACAAAGCGATCAAACTGTCTTTTAAAAAGACCGCTTTCCCAGTATCCTTTATGGCAGGTTTTATAGCACTTTCTTCCGTTGTATCTCTCTATTGCGTGCGGTTTACTGTTTTTCTTCCTTATAAGCGCACCTGCTTTTACAAAATCGTTAAAAGAAGGCGCATTGTCATAAGCGTCGTTGAAATTGATATGCACACTGATGACCGAATGGTACTTTTTGGCTTCATCGGATAACCATTTAAAACTATCCCACGCAGTTTTATCTATTGGCCTTTTAAGCGCTTCGTTAACTTCGAAAAAATCAGGGTATTTGTCATCGTGACCCAAATACTGCCAGCCTACAAGGTAATATATTTTAGTAATACCTTGAGTTATATTATCGATCTTTTTTATGTATTCAAGAGCTTCTTCAAAAGTGAGCATTACTTTGCTTTTTCCCGGGTGTTCTTTTTCAGGAAATGCCATGCCTAATTTCATTACCATGCAGCTTGAATAATCGTAATTAAACTTATAAGGCGTAATCATACTTTTCTCCTTTAGATTTTATATTACGATTATACCATAACGATTACGCCAATACATTTAGAAATTCTGCTGTATAATTTAGAAAATCAATCACAGAAATGAGCAGTTTATCTAAATAATAAAGCAGTATTTCTTAATTTTTTAGTTTATATGAATAGTATAATAAAGTCGTACTTTTATACTTTGAGGGGATAAAAATTATGGGCAGTAATGATAGTTTTGCGGCAAAAATTAAAACGGGCGTTGCTTCGCTTAAAAAGCATTGGAAAACTCCGCCTGAAGGATATTATGTAAATTACAAAGAATTTCTTAATATGGCTTTGGGAAGCGGGTCTGTATCGTTTTTAAGCGTTATTATCAGCTGGACAACAATCGCAATTAATATACCTATGATGATAAGTTACTTTAAAGTATCAACAGGTTTTATTTTTATTGCAGGCATTGTTGCCTCGTTATTCGGTCTTGTCCGCGCGCCGATTTTGTCAATGATGATTGACAATTCAAATTCAAAAAAAGGTAAATTTAAGCCTTTTTTACCATGGACCTCTGTTCTTACGGTAATATGTTTTACATTTATTCCTTTTATTCCGGAGACATGGGTATCAAATATTTTATTTTCATTTGATATACCGTCAATTCCAATCTTCTCAGTTGCTGCTTCTCATATAGAAGTATCGCTTGGAAGTCTTGTTATGTTTTTGCTTATACAGATTGGCACCTTTTTCTATACGTTGCTGAGCCAATGTTTGGTTGGTATAGAACAGACAATTTCGCCGGTTTCGCAGGAACGCGCAAATATTGGAGCGTTTAAGGGATTGATTTCAAATATTCCCTCATCTGTAGTAAATATAATAATACCTCTTGTTGCCGGTATTGTGTTTGCCGGAAGCGATAATCCCATGAACAATATTGAGTTGTATCGCTGGGCGTTTCCGATATGCGGAATAGGGGGCATTGCTTTTGTATTTTTCGCTTATTTCGGAACTGAAGAAAGAGTTGTCGTACATAAGGAATATGTTGCGAAAGTTAAGTTCAGCGACGGAGCTAAGCAGTTGTTTACAAATAAATATTTCTGGATAATTACAATATTCAATATTGTTGTAGGCATTAGAGGCAATATCAATATGTACCTGTGGATTTGCAATTACGCAATCGGAGGTCAAAGCGGCGCCTTTGCCCTGACAGTATGCAATATGGTTCTTAACAATGCGCTTATACCAGGTATGCTTTTAGGTCCGTGGATGATAAAAAAACTCGGCAAGCGCAATGTTATGCTTATTTCTACCGTCGGTTTTACCGTTATGGCATTTATGCAGCTATTCACATTAAAAAGTCCATATCTTATGCTTGTTGCAATCTTTTTCCAGAATTTATTTAACGGTTTAAGTTATATTGCAACAATTATGGTACCCGATGTGCTGGACTACCAGCAGTGGAAAACAGGAAAGCGCCTCGAGGGCTTTTGGCAAAACTGCAACTCTTTTGTTATGACTTTTTGCGGCCTTTTCACAAGCGCGCTTATGCCTTTGTTTATGAGTTTCGGCGGCGTAGGTTTCGGAGACAATATTGACGTTGCTCTTAAAAATCCTGATGTTATGTACGGAACATTCAAAAGCGTTACATGGCTTGGAATAATTTCGTCTATAATTTGTATTATTCCTATAATATTCTACGACCTTAGCGAGAATAAGCATGCAAACTATATTCGCGTCTTGAAAATCAGAGCAGTTGTAAAAAACTATGACAATAATGAGCTTTCTGAAGAAGACGTTGAAGATTTAAAGAAAATTATTGATTTTGCAAAAGATAATGATGATCGGTTTATTCTTGACGAACTTCAAAAGCATAAAGATATCGAAAAAATATTATGCAATAAACTGGCCTAAATCTTATAATTTCCTTATAATAACATTAGCTATTATACTCAGCCTTAAAAGGATATTGTTTTATGAAAATTGAAATTAAAGCTAAACCCAATAAAGTTAAAACTGGTGACTTTAACTACTCAAATATTGACAGCCCATACGGGGCAAATACTCAGTATTTTACTAAAAACGGCAAACCTATTACTGTTATTGCAGGAGAAATGCACTTTTCACGGCTTCCGAAAGAACGCTGGAGGGAAACGCTGTTAAAAATGCGTGAATGCGGTATTAATACTGTTTCAACCTATGTCTTTTGGAATTATCACGAAGAAATAAAAGGAAAATTTGACTTTACAGGCAATAAAGATATATATTCCTTTCTGGAGATTTGTAAGAATATAAAAATGCCGTGTATTCTGCGAATAGGTCCGTGGTGCCACGGAGAAGTTGTAAGAGGCGGTTTACCTAAACGGATTAATAAAATGCCAAAGAAAAGATGCAATAATCCGCGGTATCTTTCGGAGGTAAGAGAATACTGGGCAGGTCTGTTTAACCAGGTTAAAACTTTTCTTGACGGAGAAACGATTATCGGTATTCAGATTGAAAATGAGTATACCGGCTCTACCGAGCATTTGCGTACTCTTCGCAGAATAGCTGAAGAAATAGGTTTTAAAACGCCGTTTTTTACAATGACTGCGTGGCCGTCCGGAATACCTGATAAAGATTTTTTGCCAACTATGGGAGGATATCCTGATGCGCCTTGGATGATGGGAAAGAAAGCGTTAAAGCCCAATAACCGCTTTGCAATTACTCGCGGCAAAACCGAAAACGAAATCGGCGGCGATCTGTTTAAGAACAAAGAAGAGAAAACAGGCGTATATGATAATATTCCCTATGCTATGTGCGAAACGGGGCCGGGTAACCAGGTAACTCAGCACCGTCGTCCCTACATAAGCGAAAAGGATGGATACGGTGTGGGTTTTGCAAAATTTGCAAGCAGTGTTAACTGGCTGGGTTACTATATGTTTTGCGGCGGCGCAAACCCAAATGACAGGTTAATGCAGGAAAGCAGGCTAACCGGTTATCCTAATAATTATCCTATAATTGATTATGATTTTCAGGCGCCTATAAGCAGATACGGTGTTTGCCGCCCTCACGGCGACAGGCTCCGCCTTTTGCACCTGTTTATTAATAAATTCGACAATGAGATATGCACTAAACAGGCTTATTTCCCCAAATGGAGATGTAACAGCCCGGAGGATATATCATTTTTAAAATGCTCTGTCAGAGCCGATGAGAACGGCAGCGGTTATTTTTTCCAAAGCACATATGAAAAAGGACTTAAATATCAAGATTTTAAAGATGTAAACGTCGAATTTACAATTAACGGCAAAACAACCAAACTGCCTGAAATTGATATTAAAGCCGGTACGATGTTTTTCTATCCGTTTAATATCAAGCTTGGTTCTGTAACTTTTGACTATATTCTTGCACAGCCGGTGGCAAAAACCGTTGATGAAGGTAAAACAATCTGCTACTTTGCAGAATGTGAAGGTGTTGTTCCGGAATGTTCTGTAAAAGGGAAGGTGATACCCTTATCATTTGGCGAAAACGGAACAGATATTAGCGATGTGAAAATTGTCGTTATTCCGTATGAAAAAGCAAAAAAGTTCCATCTTATAAACGGGAAGCCTTACTTTATCGAAGGCACTGTTTACTGTGACGACGGCAGAATTTATTGTGAGAGGAAAACTGATAACGACATAAAAAATCAAATTTCGCTTTCAAGAATTCATAAACAAAATCTTCCCTACAACTACTTTTTGTATTCGTTAGGGAGACGAAGTTACTACGAGCTGAAGCTTCCTAAAGATTTTTTGGAAAATCGCTTTGATGTTGTACTTGAATTTGATTTTGACGGTCTTAATCTTCAGGTGTTCAGCGGCAATACCCTTATTAACGATTATTTTAACATTGATCGTAAATTTGTAATGCACCTGCGGGATTTTAAAAATTATATCGAAAGAAATGAAAAAATCGTTATACGTACCGCTCCAAAAACAAGATTTGGAATATCAAATGTTTATAACGAGATTGAGATACCTCTTCACTCAGATAGATTAGAACTAATAAGCGCAAAGGAAATTGTGCTTGATGAGGTTGAGGAATAATATAAATTTCTTTTATTTGGAATGGTTACACTGTGTTTAAATAATACCAAACAAAAGTGTAATATAAGAAAATCCACTGCAAAATTGCAGTGGATTTTTACTATATGATTAAAATACCAATTTTCTGAATTTGCCCGGAGAAATGCCTTCATTTTCAGTAAAGAAATAAATAAAGTTTGATTCGCTGTTAAATCCTATTTCGTAAGTAATCGAGGCGATTGTCATATCAGTTTGCTGAAGAAGATATTTTGCTCGGTTCAGTCTGGAAAGTAAAACATAGTCGTAAGGAGAAAATCCTGTTTGTTGTTTAAATACTCGAGAAAAATGAGAAGAACTCATATTTGCTATTTTTGCAAGCTTGGCAACAGTTAAATTTTCATTCAGATTATCAGAAATATACTCCTTTACCTCATGAACACTTTCCTCGTAGCTGCTTTCGCCCTTGCTTTTCGGGCTTTGAGGATTAAGAAGCTCGGTAAAGAGTTTGTATATATCAAGGGACATACTGATTTCCGCTGAAGGCTTGTTTTGTCTGATACAGTCAAACAGACGGAAAATCAGTTTCTTTACGTGCTGAACGTCTTTGCATTTAATAAGATTACCGCTTGTCCGTTCAATTTCCTCAAACAATTCTGAGGAGTTAGCGCCGCTTATGTGAACCCAAACAGATTCAAAACTTTCATCAGTATAGTATTCGTGAGGCTTGTAGCAGTCGAGGATTACGGTATCACCTGCCTGGGCGGTTATATGATTTCCATCTTTAATATAAGTAAAAGTACCTTCAAGAATATGTGTTATAAGAAGGCTGTCATAATTATTACGAATCAAATGATATCCTTTAACGCAGAAAAAGTGACCCGCGCTTATTGGATAAAAATACAGTTTTTTTGCCGTTTGAGACGGTGATGAGAAATAGACTTCGGATTTGTCCAAAACTCCTGTTTCGTTAGATTTCATTATAGCATCATCCTTTGTGATAGGATTTCTAAATATTTTGGCTGTTTTTCTCAATTTTTTTTTGTGGTTTTATTATATAATCAAATTTGAAGAATGTCAAATTATTGTTTCAGAGGTAGGCTATGAATAATTTTTCAAAAGTAAAAGTATGGGAAGAAAATGTAATAATTCCAACATATGAAACAGGGGAGCCGGACAAAAACCCGATGTTCCTTGAAAAAAGAGTTTATCAAGGCTCTTCCGGTAAGGTTTATCCTCACTCGGTTATTGACAAGATTTACGATGAAAAAATAGAAAAAACCTATAAAGCAGTATTTCTTGAAAACGACTATATACAGGTTATGTTTTTGCCGGAAATAGGGGGCAGAATACAGCGTGCCGTTGATAAGACTAACGGTTATGACTTTGTATATTATAATCATGTCATCAAGCCTGCGCTTGTAGGTCTGGCGGGTCCGTGGATTTCAGGAGGAATTGAATTCAATTGGCCCCAGCATCACAGACCCAGCACTTTTGATCCGGTTGATTATACGTATTTTGAAAATGAAGACGGATCTGCAACTGTTATAATGAGTGAAATCGAAAATATGTTTCGCACAAAAGGTATGGCTAGGTTTACCCTCTATCCGGACGGCGCTTACATAGAAATTAAAGCTCAGCTGTTTAACAGAACAGATGTGCCGCAAACCTTTTTGTGGTGGGCAAATCCTGCTGTTGCTGTTAATGACAATACAAGAAGTATTTTTCCGCCTGACGTAACTACGGTTATGGATCACGGAAAGCGGGCTTCATCAACATTTCCTATTGCAACCGGAACTTATTATAAAGTCGATTACAGCAAAGGCGTAGATATTTCAAGGTACAAGAATTTACCTGTTCCTACCTCATATATGGCGGCAAAGTCTGATTATGATTTTGTCGGCGG